>PVMK01117918.1_pt1:82500-104529 | contig 104529 bp, 73 predicted proteins | sample 1853481 | NCBI WGS metagenome assembly PVMK01 (sample SAMN08533507, study PRJNA380276) | Marine sediment metagenome, whole genome shotgun sequencing project.
CGAAATAAGGTACGTTATCAATGGTTATCTTTTCCCTGGACATTTTAATCTCAATCAACTCAGGTGATCCATAACGTTTAACCGATATTTGTAGTGTACTCTTCGCCTGTCCTCTAAGCAACTTGCTGATGTCCGTATAGGCTTTCTCTTTCACATTGATACCGTCGACCATTATGATCTCATCTCCAATCTTAAGGCCTGCATTATGAGCTGGGAAGCCCTCATACGGCATGATAATCATATTCTTGCCGTTTCTGGTGCCAATTAGCGCTCCAATCCCTCCGTACTGACCGGTAGTCATGGTTCTGTAATCTTCGATATCATCCTCAGGGATGTAGTTGGTATAAGGATCGAGAGACTCCAACATGGCATCGATTCCGGTCTTGATCAGTTGATTAGGATCTACGTCATCTACATAATAGGTATTTACTTCTTTGTACAAAGTGGCAAAGATGTCCAGGTTCTTAGTGATCTCAAAGTATCTTTCACTGGGGTTGTTAAAGGCCCATAGGGCACCAATGGCCAGGACGGAGATCAACAACCATGTGACTTTATTCTTGTACTTTCCCATATCATGAATGATTAGCTAATTATATCCCTTAAACGCAACAAAGACTGTTTTAGTTTTTCCTCTATGCTTTGATAGCTGGAAATTTCTTTGCCAATATAAATATAACCAATTAGCAAGTAAAACCCGGCTTGTTTGTTCTCTAAAACCTGTTTATGTAAGCGATAGGCCTCTTTTATCCTTCGTTTTAATTTATTTCGGTCAACGCTCTTCTTGAAATTCTTTTTAGGGGTTGATATTAAAACCTGATTCTTTTGAGTGGACTCCAGTAGTTTTTTCAAATAAACCACTTTCAGGGGATAAATGGTAAATGAAGTTCCCAGTTCAAAGAGCTCCTCAATTTGTTTTCTACTGTGTAGTCTTTCCGACTTGGGAAATTTGTTCAATGCTGCCCGGTTTTACAGATAAAAGTAACATTTTTTGAAAATCCCAGGCAAACTGAGGGTAAGATTACTTCAAATGAGTTCTTTCATCGGAAACCGTCAGCTTCTTCCGTCCTTTAGCACGTCGATTGGATATCACCGCTCTACCGCTGGCTGAGGCCATTCGGGCTCGGAATCCATGCTTATTCTTTCTCTTTCTATTAGATGGTTGAAACGTCCTTTTCATTTCCGTGAATTAAACTAATGGGCTGCAAAGATAAGCAGCATTTTTTAATTATGAAATATGTCTTGGGAAATCGGATTGGTTTTTTCAATTCTAGACCTTGGCTAGCCCAAAATGAGTTTCTGTTTCACTAATTGTTACGCATAAATTTCAGGCAAAATACCCGTTCCATCTGCGAAACCCTCCTCATCTGCTCCCATAATCTGTGCCATGGTTTGATATAAATTGGCCAATGGAGTCTCTTCCTTAAAAATAATATTTCCACCACGTTTTATTTGACCTCCACCCCCGCCAGCTAATATAATCGGTAAATTCTCCTCAGCGTGCCGGTGGCCATCTTTTAAACCTGAACCAAACATTACCATTGAATTGTCCAACATATTACCTGATCCTTCAGGAATGGATTTTAATTTGTTTAGAAAATAGGCTACCTGCTCAATATGCCAGGTGTTGATTAATTCATACTGAAGCATTCGACGCTGGTCGTTCTGGTGATGGGATACAGCATGGAAACTATCACGCACACCTTCCAAAAAGGAGAAATTTCTGTTACTTGCAGCATTGCCAAACATAAAGGTCCCTACACGACTTGCATCACTCCAAAAACCCAGTGCCATTATGTCCAACATTAGTCGGACCTTTTCGGTAATATCCAGGCCTGCTTCCAAATCTATATATTCATCGATTTGAATATCCATTTGTTTCAATTCTTTCTTAAGGCTTGGACTTATCCCAGTCTCAAAGTCTTTCATTTGCACCTTATTTTCTAAACGCATTTCGACTGAACGGATGGAAGCCAAATATTCTTGCAGTTTATTTTGATCAGCAATACCCAGGTTTTTTTGTAAAGCCTTGGCATCTTCCAATACGGCATCAAGAATACTGGCTTTGAGTGGGTTTTCGGGTTTTGCATTTTCTTTAGGGACTACCGTCCTGAACATGCGGTCGAAGGCAAACCTGGGGTTAATTTCCTTGGCAGAAGGCTTGGTAGCGGATTCCCAAGAAATGTAGGATCCATAAAGACGGGTAATACCCGTACTGGTACATACACCGCTTTTCATTCGGTCAACACCATACACCAAAGAGGGAATAATAGTTTCCTTTCCTACTTTCCTTGCAATCTCTTGGTCTATGGACGGCCCTCCTACATTGACATTTGCCCCAATGGTTCGAGTAATTTCCATAGAGGAAAGAAAATTACCCGTTTTGGTATAGTGCCCTTCCACTCCCTTGGTGGAATGGTGATTCATCAGCTGTTGCAATACCAACATGTCTTCCCGAAAGGGTTCCAAGGGTTTTAGTATTGGGGATAACTGAAAGTCCAAACCTGAACCCTTAGGCTCCCATTTTCCGGGACACACCCCATTAGGAGCAAACAGGAAAACTACCCGTTTGGATGCCGCCATTACAGGACTGGCAAAAACACTGGATGGAACCATTGCTTCTAAGAAAGGGAGCGCAATACAAGCGCCCATTCCTTTTAGCATTCTTCGGCGAGGTATAGTCCAGTTTTTGCTCATAGTCATCAAGTTACGAATCTTTTAGCTAGCTCGCCAGCTATATACCGCTTGTTTCATCCCAGGTCTTAACCGGCTAAACGTTTTCTGGGTACGTCTTTGGTGTCGCTTTTCTTATATCGAAAAGGATAGCTATTTGTGATTTCCAGAATAAATTGTTCACTATTAAAATCTGTTTCCAGCAAGGATTCTTGTAAATGCCTAATAGTAGGAGTATCCTTAAATTGCAGGGAACGGCCTAAAGCGAAAGACAGCATTTTTTTACTAAAGTTCTTGGCAAATAACTCCTTTTTGCCTAGTAGGATTTTGCGTAAATCCGCCGGACCTTCGAATACTTCTCCAGATTCCATTATCCCTGAGGGATCTATCATTTCTTCCCCATACCCATCTCGCCATCTTCCAATGGCATCGAAGTTTTCCAGTCCTAACCCTATGGGATCCATGGCCTGGTGGCAACTATTACAGGAAGGATCTGCCCGATGCCTCTCCAATACCACACGCAAGGTCTCTTGAGGTTTTGTCGAATCTTGACTGACTTCTAAGTCAGGGACATCTGCTGGAGGAGGGGAAGGAGGAGTGCCTAAAATTTGCTCCAGAACCCATTTGCCTCTGAGTACCGGACTGGTTCGGGTGGGTAAAGAAGTTGCTGTTAATACACCAGCCATTCCTAAAATCCCACCGCGCTCATCAGAAGTAAACTCCACTTTTCGCATTGCTGATCCTTCCACATTTGATATGCCATAATGCTTAGCAAGTTCTTCGTTTAAAAAGGTGTATTTACTATCTATTAAGTCCAGGAGGTTATTACTTTCCAATATTACATAGTTGAAAAATAGCTCCACTTCATTTAACATTAGGGCACTAAGTGTTGGTGTGTATTCTGGAAAAATTTTAAGATCTACCTGAAAAGCAGGGTCCTCCAACTTTTTCAATTCTAACCATTGTATGGCAAACTGTTGCCCTAAACGCCTTGATTTGGGGCTTTTTAGCATGCGTAAGACCTCCCTTTTCAATACCAATGAATCGTGTAGGTCTTCCTTGTAAGCGACATTCAGTAAATGTTTGTCTGGAATGCTTGACCAAAGGAAAAATGATAATCTGGAGGCTAATTCAAAATTGCTGATTTCATAGGGTCCTTCGATCTCCGGGTCATTTTCCATTCGATACAAAAAATTATGAGACATGAAGATAAGCTTCATGGTCTCTTTAATACTGGCATCAAAGCGATCTTCTTGGTCTTTGAACAGGATATATGTTTCCTTGAAAAACTGCAGTAGCATGGATTTCTCTTCCGGTGAAATGATCCCTCTGTATGCCAGGGTAGCAAAAGGAATCAAGGCATCTGAAGCAAATCTTAGGGGTCTTTCTAAAGAAACGTCTTTATTGAAAAACATTCGATACCAGAAATTTCGCAGGGACGACCAAATACTTTCTTTGTATTTTGGCACCAGATTCCGCCAAGCTTCGGTGTCCAAATATAGTGTTTCCAATAAACCATCGGCTGTCTCAAAATATCGCTCAATCAATAGCGGAGACATATAAAGTACTGCGGCATGATTATCAAATCCGGCCCCACCAGAAGGGTCAGAAGGGAAAATGGAGTCTACATCAACTTCTAGGTTTAAAAGGTCCTTAATAACGTACTTATACTCCTGATTACTCAGACGTCTTGGTGGGATTAAGCCCGGATCTTTTTCGGCTAAGGCGGCCTGCAAATAACTATTAATATAGTAGGTAATGGTATCAATTTCGTTTTGCTTCAAGGGGGGGCGCATCTCAGGTGGCATAGTTCGGTCGCCCACATGTTGCACCACCTTTTGAAATAGCTCACCATTTCGCACTATTGAACTGATAAAGTAGAAGTTATCAAAGTCAATCCCTGCTTTTTTATCTTCACCATTGTGACAAGGATAACAGTGCTCCATGAACAAAGGTCGTACCATTCGGTTGTAATGCTTTTGACGAGGATCGTCAGGTTGTGCACTAGCGATCCCGAATATAGCCATACACATGCCAACTAAAGTCCACTGTTTGATGCTACCATTCATGATACAAGGGGGTGTTATACGAAATTACCCTGCTCTATTTCAAATGTACAAAAAAATGTGTTATCTGCTTTGTCTGCTGGTTTATACTACTGATGTGGTGTACTAATGCCGCTACCACTTCTTTGGAGTGTTAATAAGTTATTCCACATTAAAGACATCGTCTGAAACTCCGGTATTCACCTCTATACTAGCCACTTCTGCCTCCATTTTCTGAGGTCCCATACTGATACTTGCTTTGTGTGGGAACTTCACACCATCCACCTCCTGGTAATCCTGGTACTCCACCGACTGAGTGATACTTCCCTGTGGGGTATCAACTGTGGAGCTCTCCTTCAATTTCAAGCCGGTACTCTTTGAAAAATACGAATATGACTTCTTTCCACTGGGGTATGCCACTTCCACTACATAACTCTCCTCTTCGCCAACCTGTTCAATGCCGGTTAAGGTCAACGTCACTCCCAGCTTCTGATAGCTCATTTCAGGAAATATCCTGGCTTCAATCATCGATTCCTGCACCTGCTTGTCATCCAGAGGTTTGGCCTGGCCCTGTACTACCTCTATTCCCTTGGAACCATTGAAGATCTGCTTTTGGAATTCCATATCACCAGCCTTAACAGTCTCAAATGACATGTTTGGCGCCTTTCGGATACTGGTGATCTCAAGTCCCAAACCCTGCATGGAAGCTTTCATTACCTGGGTAACGTCCTTTATCTCACTCAGCTTGTCAACTCCGCCAATTGCCTCCAGATAGTTGGTGATGATCTGTTCCACCTCTATTTCTCCACTTAAGTCCTCCGCGGTGGTAGGCGTATAGGGTACACCATATATGTCATAATACTGCATTGAACCAAATTGTTTGAGACCTTCTGCTACTTCCGATGCTTTTCCTACCACCAAAATATAGGCATTGTCCGGTTGAACGTACTTCTGAGACATCTCCTGAACATCGGCCACAGAAACCGCCTGGATATTTTTCAAATAGTTGGTGTAGTAGTCTTCTGGTAATCCGTATCTTTCAATATTCAGAGCAAAGTTGGCGATGGTCTGCGGGCTTTCCAGTGACCGTGCAAAACCGCCGGTAATATAGTTCTTGATGGATTGAAGTTGTTTCTCACTGACCGGTTCATCTCTAATTTTATTTAACTCGTACATGAATTCAACCACCGCACTGTCAGTCACTTCATTACGAACGCTGGCCGCTGCACTAAAATAGCCCACCAGGCGGTCACTATTTAGCGCAGAACTGACCCCATAGGTATACCCATGAGTTTCACGCAGGTTCTCCATAAGGTTGGAACTATATCCTCCACCCAATATAGTATTCATTACCCTGGACTTAATCACATCCGGATCACCAGTTTTTAACACCACAGGGTATGTTATATTTATCACTGATTGAACTGATTGCGGTCGGTCCACCATGGCCACTACGGTTTTTTGAGGGGCTTTGGGTATATCATACTGATATTTGGGGACTTCACCCGGTTGCCATTCGCCAAAGTACTTTTCCACCAAGCGTTGAGCCTCGTTTTTATTAATATCTCCTACAATTGCCAGATAGGCGATGTTTGGCTTAAAATATTGATGGTAGTAGGATTTACAGGCCTCCAAATCGATTTTAGCTACTGTTTCTTCTGTTACCAGTTCTCCATAAGGATGGTCCAGGCCATAACGAAGCGCACTGCGAACATTACCCGCAATGGCATCAGGATCGTCCTTATTGGCCTGCAAGCCGGATATGGTTTCTTTTTTGATCTTTTCCAGTTCTGCTTGGGGAAAAGACGGCCTTAAGGTAACATCTGCCATAAGCTCCAACAACTTTTCCATATGCTTGGTAAGTGAAGAGGCAAACACGCCGGACGCGGAAGTTGATAGGTTTGCTCCAATAAAATCTACTTCTTCATCAATCTGTGCTTTACTTCGACTGGTGGTACCTCTGGTCATCATCTGTCCTGCGGAGGAGATGTAACCGGCATTGTCTCCCTCAAAGATTGGATCCAGATCAAGTATCAGAGAAAATGCCACCCGTGGAAGCTTGTGGTTTTCCACCACAAATACCTTAAGGCCATTTGATAAAGTGAATAACTCTGACTGTCCCAATTGGATTATGGGCGCCGGTCCTGGTTCCGGTGGATGAGTTCTGTCCAAAACCGCAACCTGTGCTGGCACTGGAACAGCACTACTTTTTACATCATCGTCAATAGATGTGGTGGTCTTAGTAGTAGCACATGCCACTATAAGAAGCCCAACAAACAAATTATATATTACTTCTTTCATAGTGCTAACCCTCTTTATTTATATCGGTGGTTTCCGGTTGTTGTTGCGCTGATTTGGGCAGATAATAAAGTACCACCCGGTTCTCTTTGGCAAAGTATTTATTGGCAACCCGTTGGATGTCCTCACGGGTTACTTTCATGTATCGCTCGATTTCAGTGTTGATCAAGTTAGCATCTCCAAAATACATCTTATAGTTGGCCAGGCTTTCAGCAATGCCCGCTACCCGGCTGTTGGCACTTATAAAATCGCTCTCAATCTGATTCCGTAATTTTTGAAATTCCTTTTCTGGAATTGGATCTTCTTTCACTCTTTCATATTCAGCATCCATGGCTGCTTCCAGGTCTTCAGGGGTCACGCCTACATTAGCAATGCCAAAGGCAATGGTTACTCCGGGATCTTCTAAGTCAAGTGGAAATGCACCCACAAACAGGGCTTTCTGTTGTTCATCCTTTACGGACTTACTGAGTCTCGAGCTCTCCCCCTGTGACAATAACTGAGCCAGCATACTGACTGCATAATAGTCTTCTGTTCCCTGTGCAGGCACATGATAGGCATGAATTACCGCAGGTAATTGGATATTGTCGTAAACTATGTCCCGTACTTCGGTAGTTTGTTGGGGTTCCACTTCAGTAGGCCGGGGGATTTCATGGCCTCCATTGGGGATATCTCCAAAATACCTTTTCACCAGCACTTTGGTTTCTTCAATATTCAGATCACCGGCAATGGACAGCACTGCATTTTCCGGTACGTAGAATGTTTTGTAGAATTCTTTAAATTCTTCATCCTTGGCAGCATTCAGGTGTTCCATGGATCCAATCACGCTCCACCGGTAGGGATGGACTTTGTAAGACCTTTTCATGGTCTCCTCCAACAGCGAACCGTATGGAGTATTATCCACCCTTAGACGCCGCTCCTCTTTCACCACCTCGCGCTGTGTCTCGATCCCCACTGAATCCACCTTGGCATGCAGTAAGCGCTCTGATTCCAGATACAATCCCAACTCTAACTGGTTTGATGGAAGTATCTCATAGTAGTAGGTTCGATCATACCAAGTATTTGCATTCAAAATCCCGCCTGCACTGGTTACCAGTTTGTCAAACTGACGCCGTTCAATATTTTCCGACCCTTCAAACAACAAGTGCTCAAAAAAATGTGCAAAGCCCGTACGTTCAGGGTCTTCGTTTTTGGATCCTACTTTATACATAATGCTTACCGCCACAATGGGTGTGGAGTGGTCCTCATGCAAAATTACCTGTAACCCGTTATCCAATTCAAATTCTACAAACTCTATGTTGGGGCTTTGGCTGAGCATGTTAATAGCATGCAGTCCTGCCAAAAGTATCAGCGATAAAAATTTCATAATTGGTATAATTTATTTCTCGATAAAGGTAAACGCTTTTTTTAATTGCCTGTTTAGGTTTTACACCAGTGGTTGGCAGGCTAACTAGTGTTCTTTGAATAAATGATTTATTATTTCTTTGGCCTGATGCCACTGAAGCCTGGGTCCAAACTGGGTAACTACTTTGGATGAGGCCAGACTGGCGAGCTTCCCTGCCTGTGCGTAGCTATGACCATGAGTGATCCCATACAAAAAGGCCCCTGCAAACATATCCCCTGCACCATTGGTATCCAGGGCATCCACCTGGTAGGGCTCAATATCAACAAAAGTATCTCCATCAAAGATCATGGCCCCATTCTTTCCCTGAGTTATTACAAAGGTCTTTGCCACCTGTTTCAATAACTCCCTGGCCTCTTTGATGGTCTCGGTCTGGGTATAGGTGAGTGCCTCATCTTCATTGCAAAAAAGTAGATCAACACTTGCTCCAATGACTTCATCCAGGCCTTCCTTGAAAAATTTAACCATGTTGGGGTCTGAAAAGGTCAAAGCCGTTCTCACCCGTGCTTTTTCCGCTGTGCGCTTGGCAGACACCATGGTCTTTTGACTGGTGGGGTTGGCCACCAGATATCCTTCTATATAAAGCCAATCGGAGTTTTCCAGGGCATTTTCTACCAACTCGTGCTGGGAAAACTCTGTGGTGATCCCCAGGAATGTATTCATGGTACGGTCTGCATCCTTAGTAACCATCACCAGGCAACGGCCTGTATGTCCAATGTGACGAGGTTTAAGGGTAAGATTGGTATCAACACCTGCAGCTTTAAGATCATCTACATAAAAATCGCCCCAATGGTCATTTGCCACTTTACAGGAATAGAAACAATTGGCCCCGAACTGACCGGCTGCAATCATGGTGTTGGCTGCCGACCCCCCGCTTTGTTTTTTGATCATGTGCTTGTCAAGGGCCTTGATCAATTCCACCTGCCTTTCCTCATCCACCAGGGTCATCATCCCCTTTTCAATTTGGTGCTGCTTTAAAAACCCGCCGTCCACCTCATATTCTATATCTACCAAGGCATTGCCTATGCCATAAATGTCGTATTTCATATGAAAGGGTGCCGTATAAATTCTTTATTCTCATCAAATAGTTTTCGGTAAGTTATATGGGTCTTGCCAATATAGCCGCCTACCTGCTCGGCCACCCGCATCATTTTAGGATTAAAGTCCGCGATCCAATTCATTTCAAAGTCTTCATATCGATGATAATCGTCTTGTACCATTTGTCTGGCAGCCATAATCAATGCACCCTCCACCCCCTTACCCTGATGTGCCGGTACAATTCCAAATACCAAACCGAACATTTTATTGCAAGTTTTTCGCCATTTATGCCAAACGAATTTTAGTTTTCCTAACCAATCCAGTTTACCGTTCACATATTTGAATATCTGATTCATCTCAGGTAGCATGATAAAAAAAGCAATAGGTTCATCGTTGTAATACCCGAACCATACTATTTTTTCGTCAATTATGGGCTTCAGTTGATACATTAGAGATTTTGCTTGAACATAGGCCATTTTGGGCACTCCATGTCCTGCCCAGGCCTGGTTGTACACGGTCTGAAAGTCCTCGATGTATTTGCCAATGTTTTTTAGTCGCATATGGCTGAATGAATAGGATTTATCTTCCTGTAATCGTGTTGCTTTTTTCGCCAATTTGGGAGATAATGGGTCCCGGGTTTTTCGGACGTAGGTGTATTGTTTGAAGTATATTTTGAAACCATAGGCTTCAAAAAGTTCCTGGTAATAGGGAAAGTTGTACTGTTGCAGGTAATTTGGCTCTATCTCATAGCCATCCACCAAAAGTCCCCACCACTTGTCTCGGTCACCAAAATTGATTGGGCCATCCATGGCTTCCAGACCCCGTTCAGTCAACCAATTTTTACAGGCATCAAATAGAGTAAAAGCCACCGCCCAATCGTTGATTGATTCAAAGAACCCCATACCTCCAGTAGGCTGTTCATTTCCTTTGTTCCTGGTTTTTTCATTAATAAAAACCGCTACTCTTCCTACTGTTTGTCCCTGAGGATTGACCGCAATCCAACGCTCCAATTCACCTTTCCGAAAAGTTTTATTTTTCTTGGGGTCAAAGACATTTTCCACATCGGTGTCTAATGGCCTGATCCAAATCTGGTCATTCTGGTAAAGCCGTATTGGGAGTTTCAAAAACTCCTGCTGAGTGTACTGATTGGTTACAGGTAAAAGCTTCAAGGGTTTCTTTTAAAGGCACCAAATTAAGTACTTCTGTCAAAGAAAAAAAACCCTGGGCAATTTCAGCTAAACAGCCACCCGATTTCTGATCCAGTTTTGGGTGTCATGTATACCACATTCTGTCTTATCAACATCCAACCAGCGGCCCTCACGGTCCTTACCTTTTTTGGTACAGTGTGTACAGCCCACAGAATCATATCCCTGATGAATCAAAGGATGTGTAGGGAGTTCAAAAAGCTGCCGATATAGATTGAGGTCTTCCTTAGTCATATCAATTAGGGGGTGGAACTTCAACAAACCATCTTTTTGCTCAAAAAGATCCCTATTTTTTCTGTGAATGTTTTGGAAGCCAAGAAGTCCTGAAACCCAAACACTATAGTTCCCTTTTATTTTGTCCAGAGGTTCTACTTTGTTGATAAAGCAACATAAGTCCTGATTGAATCTCCAGGTTTGATTCTCCTTGGTGAAACTATTTTTCTTTGCTTCCGCTTTCACCTCCAATACCTTCAGGCCCAGGTCCGCCACCAGTTGATCGCGGTATTCCAAAGTTTCTGCAAAGTGAAAGGAGGTGTCGATAAAATGTACCGGATGGCCTGGTTTTACCTTGCTAAGTAAATGGAGTAAGGCCATGGAAGTGGTGCCAAAGGAAGAAGTAAACAGGATTTGATCTTGTTCATAATCCTGAAATAGTTTTTCCAGTCTTTCCTGAAAGGAAAGTGACTTATAACGACGGTTGAGTTCTTTTACGTTCATTTTTTCGATTATTTTCTGACCGCTCCTGTAACTAATTCAGCGGTGTATTCATTCAATTTTTTTACTTTATACTGGAAATCACCCTTCAGCCTGTCCCTAATGGTACGAAGGTTGATGAGCAGGTCGTTGGTTTCTTCCGGCAGCACTTCCTCCAATACCTGGCGAAACCGCTTGGCAAAGGTAGGAGACTGACCATTGGTAGAGATCCCAATTTTCAACTGGCCTTTTTTTACTACACTACCCAGGTAGAAGTCACATAGATCGGGAGTATCCGCTACATTAACTGAAATGTTCTTTGATTTTGCTAACTGACTTATTCCGATGTTTATATTTCGGTTCTCTGTAGCCAATAGGGCAATGTTAACACCGTTAAGATCCAAGGGCCGAAACGCACGTTCTTTCAGAACTACCTTGGGGTAAGTTTGACTTAATTCTTTTATGCTGTCTTTTATTTTGATACCTACTACCGTAATAGTTGCTTCAGGGCTGTTCCTTAACAAAGCCGCCAACTTCTCCTGAGCTACATTTCCGCCACCCACTATCAAGGCGTGCAGTCGTTCCATTTTAAGAAACACTGGAAACAAATTGTTCCCCTGATCTAACCTGCTCATAATTTTTCTAATAACTCACTTTTTAAATGCTCTGCTTTTAGGTAAAACTCAGGATGTGCCCCTACTGTTTCCCCTAAAACAATTAAAGCAGGTGCCGTGGGTTTTTCCTTCTTTACTAATTTTTCAATTTCATCTACAGTTCCCGTAAGTAAACTGCCTTCCGGTAAAGAACCTTTTGAAATAACCGCCATCGGTAGTGATTCCTTACCAGCTTGCTTAAATACTTCAACGATGGTACTCAACTTCTTCAGTCCCATTAAAAGTACCACAGTGGCGCTGGTTTGAGTGGCTAATTTTACATCACGTGACAATTGGCCACTTCTGGTGGTTGCAGTGATCACCCAAAAACTTTCATTTACTCCCCTTCGTGTAAGAGGAATACCATAGTAACCCGGTAGATTGATACTGCTTATTCCCGGAACAATGGCGGTTTCAATGCCAAAGGTTTCAGCATATTCTATTTCCTCCTGACCGCGTCCAAAGATAAATGGATCACCCCCTTTCAATCGCACTACGTGACCCTGCGGTAATGCATGTTTCACGATCAATTGATTAATTTGCCGTTGCTGGTAACTATGCAACCCAGCACGCTTACCCACAAATATCTTTAATGTATTTTCTGAACAATAATCCAGCAGATCAGGATGCACCAGGGCATCATACAACACCACATCAGCATTGCTTAGGGCCTTAACGCCTTTCAGGCTGATCAAATCCGGATCGCCCGGTCCCGCTCCTACTAAAGTTAATTTTGGTTTCATCAGGCGTTGTAATAACTATTGACCACTAATTTTTCAGACTCATCAAGGGCAACACTCCTAAACTCTTGTGCTTTACTCAAAAAAGTCTGTGCCCGTTTCAAATATTCTGCGGCAAAATCCTGTGCCGGCGGTTGGTTATTGAACTCAAGCACGTATGACTCGAAACTCTCCGGAACCACAAATTTTCCCTTTTGCACAAAATGCTTGTCAAAATCTTTAAGAATTCCAATATGGGTATTGCACCTGATATCCTCAGTTAGCAATAGGGCCTTGGCCGCCACAATCATTGCGGTGTAGGCGTTGTACAAGGACTCGGCCCACAGCTTTTGCTCATATGCTTCCTCGGCAAACTGTAGTTTCTCTATGGAATCTCCAATGATGGTCCCCACCATGTCGTAGCTTACACCGGCACATTCACCTACCCCGATTTCAGGAATAAATTGCTCAGAATGACCCCAATCAACATATTCAAAGTCTTTGATCGATGTCAGATTGGCCAATGGTTTAAGAAGATCATAAAAGTAATGCTTCCCGCGACCGGCCACGTAGTCATTAAAGTAGGCGCCTCCTGAGGCCCCATCCTGATAGTCGTCAAGCAACAGTCTTAAGGCTTGAGGAATACGCTTTGTAGGCAATTTGATAATCTTTTCTGCAATGAACCCCTTACCGCTGGCATCAACGCCTCCACCAAGCACTACCTGCAGTGCAGGCACTACCAAAGGGCCGTTTTTGATGGAACTTCCATGGAATCCAATATTGGCGGCCATATGCTGCCCGCAGGAATTCATACACCCACTGATCTTGATGTTGATCTCTGACTCGGTTAACAGGTGCGGATATTCCTTTCTAACCAATGCTTCCAGTTGTTGTGCAATACCGGTACTATTGGTTACGCCAAGATTACAAGTGTCTGTTCCCGGGCACGCGGTGATGTCAGCAATGGTATTAAAGCCGGTGTCTGCTAATCCAATTTCCTTCAGGGCGTTGTATAAATGAGTCAAATTTTGGGGACGGACATATCTAATCACCAATCCCTGATTAACTGTTACCCTGATGTCATCATCGGCAAACTTTTGGACCACTTCCGCTAAAGACCGGGCCGTGGGGGCCTTGATGTTACCAAGCTCCAGCTTTATATTCACTGCATAGAAATCAGGCTGTTTTTGTTGAAATACATTAGTTTTCAACCAAAGTTGATACTGCTCCTGGTCTTTTACTACTGCTTCTTCCGTAGCGATAGAGTCTGTGGGAGTGGGTTCCTGAAATGCATCGATATCCACTTGGTAAGTTTGGGACGGAAGACCTGCCATCTCCTGTTCGGTTAATTCCAGAAACTTGGCCAATCCGATGCCCCTCTTCTCGTCCAACAAGAACTTCAGTCGCGCTTTCAGACGTTTTGCTCTTTCTCCATAACGGTCGAACACCCTAAGCGCTGCCTCTTTAAATGGAATAATACGGTCGGCAGGCAAAAACTCATAGACTGTAGGGGCGATAAATGCCTGGGCACCCAAACCACCACCAATAACTACTTTAAACCCACGTTCACCATCTTTAATTCTGGGAATGAATCCAAAATCATGGAAATAGGTATAGGCTGAATCCTGTTCGCTGGATGAAAAAGCGGTTTTTATTTTTCTTCCCATATCCTGGCAAATAGGATTTCGCAAGAAGTACTCAAACATCGCCTGAGCATAAGGTGAAATGTCAAAGGGTTCGTTTGGGTCAATGCCTGCATAAGCTGAGCCTGTGATATTACGCACGGTATTGCCACAGGCCTCACGCAGGGTAATGCCCACTTCTTCCAATTCCTGCCATAATTGAGGGCTATCGTCCACTTTTATGTAGTGCAGTTGAATATTTTGACGAGTGGTGGTATGTAGATTTCCATTGGTATATTTTTCTGATATATCTGCAATGCGAATCAATTGTTCTCCAGTCAACAAACCAAATGGCAGTTTTATTCGTACCATTTGGACACCTAGCTGTCTCTGCCCGTAAACTCCCCGGGTAAGACGGAAAGCTTTAAATCGCTCTTCAGGTATTTTCCCTTGTTTAAAGTCGTCGATTTTCCGGCTGAGCTCCAGAATATCCTTATCAGCTGCTTTGCTTATAGATTTTGTGGTGGATAAAGTCATTTTCTTTTTTATTAATATTTTTTAAAATTCGATTATTAAAAAAGCCCCTGGAGATCCGAGGGGCTTCTTATATGATATATATACAACAACTACATTCAATAATATCTATTTCCCCGGTCCTTAATAAAAGGCATACAGCAACAACAGCAACAACACTGGTTGATACATTGGATAAACATTCCGGAAATAGATTTAAGCATTGGGTTCATTAATACTATTCTGTTTATTCAAACGGGTAATTTTTAAAAATGATTCTCAATTTAATACTTTTTTCTCTTTTGAGGCTTCTAATGCCCCTACAATATCTTCTAAAATGTCATTCACATTCTCTAAACCTACTGAAACCCGGATCAAGGCGGGTTCTATGCCAACACGAATTTGCTCTTCTTTAGTGAGTTTGCTGTGTGTGGTTGATGAAGGGTGTGTCACCGTGGTCCGGGTGTCTCCTAAATTGGCGGTTAATGACAGCATTTTCAGGTTATTCAGAAATCTTCCAGCCCGGCGATATCCCCCGGATACCACGAATGTTACCAGGGCCCCTCCATAACGCATTTGTTTTTTTGCAAGCTGTTGTTGCGGATGTGAAGGCAAGAACGGGTATTTTACGGACACCAATTCTTCATGGTCCTCCAGGTACTCGGCAATCTTCAGAGCATTCTCACAGTGTTTTTCCATCCTTACCGGTAATGTTTCCAGGCTCTTGGAAAGTATCCAGCCATTAAAAGGCGACAGGGATGGGCCGGTATGTCTGGTGAAGAATCTGATGTCCTTAATCAAATCCTCAGATCCAAGGATCGCGCCACCCACTGTTCTTCCTTGCCCATCGATGAACTTGGTTGCAGAATGCGTCACCAGATGTGCACCAAACTTAGTTGGTTGTTGCAGAAACGGGGTAGCAAAACAATTGTCAATGTTTAATATTAGATGGTGTTCCGCTGCCAAACCGCCCAGCCACTCCAGGTCAAGGATGTCCAAGCCCGGATTGGATGGAGTTTCGGCGAAAATCATTTTTGTATGGGAATTTATATTCTCCGCCCAGGTTTCTGGTTTATCAATATCCACATAGGTATGGTCAATCCCCCATTTGGGAAAGATCTGGGTAAAAAGTTGATGCGTAGACCCAAACACCGATCTGGAAGCCAGCACATGATCACCGGTTTTTAGCAAACCGGCCATACTGCTGAACATGGCAGCCATCCCTGATGCAGTGGCAATACCGGTTTCAGCTTCCTCTAATAAACAAAGTTTATCGATAAATTCATTGTTGTTCGGATTCGAGAAACGAGTGTAAATACTTCCTTCAATTTCATCCGCGAACATGGCCCGTGCCTGCTCCGCATTTTCAAAAGTGAATGAGGAAGTCATAAAAATAGGGGTGGAATGCTCACGGTGCAGCTCATTGCTGCTCTGTGTTCTGATAGCCTTTGACTCAAAATGTTTGTAATCACTCATCCCATTAAAATTGTTTCTTCGCTAAACTGATTGCTCTGGTTTGCTGGTTCCTGAAGCAATCCGGTACCTATTACCGCCAGTCCATGCTCCTCTATATAGGAATTTAAGGACCACAGATTTTTAAGAGAGGTCTTTCCCAGTACGAAACCACCCTCTTCATAACGTCCTTCGCTCCAAATATGTTCGAACCCAAACTCCTCCCGGTCAATGGTGTGGTGGTAACGCAGATAAATAGGAAGAATGGCATCATCACAGAAAACCATGTTCCTATGATTATTCCATTTATAATAATCATAGTCCTTCTGGTCCACGCTGGTGTAGATATCCGCGATTACCGATGCCGCTGTGGGTGCTCCTCCGGCACCTTTCCCAGTAAACAAGTGATCATCTGTATATTTACCTTTGACCAATACAGCATTAAACTCATTGCTTACATGACTAAGCGCATGTTGGCTTTCAACAAAACAAGGCATCACGTAGGCATAAATCTTGTCTTTTTCCCGTACCGCCCTGGCCACCAGTTTTATTTTTAATCCTCGCTGTTTTGCGAATTTCAGATCCTGTGATTTCAGGTTTTGGATGCCAATGGTACACAAGCTACTGGGACTGGTAGTTATGCCAAATGCATGACATAGTAGAATAACCAATTTATTCATGGTATCATAGCCGCCCACATCAAGCAATGGGTCCGACTCGGCAAAACCCAATTCCTGGGCCAGAGTTAAAGCCTCTTGATAATCAAGTCCTTCATTTTCTATTTGGGATAATATAAAATTGCTGGAGCCATTAAAAATTCCGGATATCTCATGGATTGGTTCGTGGTTATAAAACTGGTCCATGGTCTTTACAATAGGGATACTTCCGCACACAGCCGCCTCATACCATAATTTTCCTCCATTTTCTCTGAGTGTCATAAGCTCTTCCAAATGCTCAGCCACCATCTTTTTATTGGCAGTAACCACTTTTTTCCCAGCAATCAATGCGTCTTTGACCATATGAAATGCAGCCTCGGCATCATCAATCAATTCAACTATAACCTCAATTTCAGGGTCTTCTACCAATTCCCTATATTGGTAGGTGAAATGATCACCGGATAGCGACCTGTGCTTCTCCTTGTCTTTGACACAAATCTTCACCACCTCAATTGGCAGGGACTCATCCGTTATAATCTTGTATAAGGCCTGGCCCACACACCCAAATCCAATCAGTCCTAATTTTATCTTCTCAACCATTGGCTATTATATGATTGGAGCCGGGTTTCCGGTCTCCGTTAATAATTTCTGAAAGCTGTTCCCGCTCTAATAAAAACCCATCATGACCGTAATCTGAGTCAATCTCATGATATATAGAATCTCTAATATGCATTGCCAGAAATCGCTGCTCTGACAGGGGGAACAAAACATCAGACCGAATACCTATTATGGTAGTTTGTGCTTTTACCTTTGCCAGAGCGGCTGCAATCCCATTTCTGCCGCGTCCTATATTGTGCGAATCCATAGTCTTGGACAGATACCAGTAAGTGTAGGCATTAAAACGCTGATGTAGCTTTCGGCCTTGATACTGCTGGTAAGACGACGCTCTAAAGTCGTCGGTTACTTGGTCATCATCTTCTTTCTGAGTATTATGGTAACATTGGTAACTTCTATATGACAATAAAGCCACGGCCCTGGCAGCATTCATACCGTTCAAACCTGCTTCCGGGATAGACTCTTGCCAAGTAGGATCAGTTTCAATTGCCATGCGCTGGGATTCATTAAAAGCAATACCCCAGGGGCTATGCACCGCGTTAGTGGCAATCAATATTAAATTTGCCACCAATTCCGGTGACTGCACACTCCATTCCAACGCCTGTTGCCCACCCATTGATCCGCCCATCACCGTATTAATGCCATTTATGCCCAGGTGCTTTCGCAGCAAATCAAAACTGCCGACCATATCGCGGTTGGTTAAAGACGGGAAACCGTGAAAATACGGCTTCCCGTCTTTAGGATTAGTTGATAGGGGCCCGGTACTTCCATAACATCCTCCAAGCATGTTTGCACAGATAATGAAGTAACGCGAAGGGTCAAAAATACCCTCTACAAAACCAGACCACCAATCGTTAAATTCAGAATTAGCTGTCAAAGCATGACACACCCACACCACATTGTCCTTCTCCGCATTTAGACCGCCCAAGGTAGCGTAACACAGCTCAAATCCTCTTAGTCTGCCTCCTAGTTCAAGGTTAAAATCCTCAGAATATCTAAATGTTTCCTGGCGCATTATGCTTAACTAACTAACCAACAGGTTCTGCTGAAAATACTTTATCAAATGCCTGTTGCAAATCCGATTTTATGTCCTCAATATGCTCAAGACCAGCTGATATTCGCAGGCTGGTAGGGGTCACACCAGCTGCTAATTGTTCCTCATCGGACAACTGCTGATGAGTAGTGGATGCTGGATGGATAATCAAAGTCTTGGCGTCTCCTACATTGGCCAGGTGGCTTATCAATTCAAGACTATTTACAAATTGCTCTGCGTTTTCCTTACCCCCTTTGATTTCGAATGAAAGTACTCCGCCAAAACCTCGTTTCAGGTATTTGCTACCAATCTCATTATACGGGCTTGATGAAAGTCCAGGGTAATTGACACCATCCACCAGGTCATGCTGCTCCAGCCAATTGGCCAGATCCAAGGCATTCTGACATATTCGGTCCATTCGGACAGCAAGGGTTTCGAGACCTGTAATAAACAAAAAGGAATTAAAAGGACTGAGGGCCGATCCGAAATCACGTAGACCTTCAACCCTGGCCCTGATTATAAAAGCGATATTACCGAAAGGACCATCGGCTCCGAAAACCTCCCAGAACTTCATCCCATGATAACCTTCCGAAGGCTCAGTGAATTGAGGATATTTTCCATTTCCCCAATTATAGTTGCCACCATCTATAATCACCCCGCCAATGCTGTTACCATGTCCGCCAATCCACTTAGTCGCAGAGGTAACCACTACATGTGCTCCGTGCTCCAGAGGTCTGAACAAATATCCTGCAGCGCCGAAAGTATTGTCTACTATTAATGGAAGGTCATGGTCCTTCGCGACTTGTGCTATGGCTTCAAAATCCGGTATGTTGAACTCCGGATTACCAATAGTTTCCAAATAGAGGGCCTTGGTATTTTCATCTATTAGTTTTTCAAAGCTGGCTGGTTCATCATCTTCAGTGAAACGCACCTCTACAGCTAATCTTTTAAAGGTCACCTTGAATTGATTGTAGGTGCCACCATACAGATGACTGGTTGAAATAAAATTATCGCCGGCCTGAAGTATGTTGTTCAATGCAATGAATTGAGAGGCTTGCCCCGAAGCCACCGCCAAAGCTGCCACGCCTCCTTCCAGAGCGGCCATTCTCTTTTCCAGGACATCAGTAGTGGGGTTCATTATTCTGGTATAAATGTTGCCAAATTCCCTTAAGGCAAAGAGATTGGCCCCGTGTTCTGAGTCCTTGAAGGTATAGCTGGTGGTTTGGTAAATTGGAACCGCACGCGAACGGGTGGTTTCATCGATTTCCTGTCCCGCGTGAAGCTGTAAAGTTTCGAATCTTAAATTTTTAGGTTGTTCAGACATAATGTTACTTTTGAAAGATTAAACGTTAGAATAATTGATGACTGTCTCTTTTAAAGAAAATTTCTCAGGGACAGGGTTGCTACATACTACAACAGCAAGCTGAAGCAAATACTGAGTGATAAGATATGCCTCTTGGGGCAAGATAACCAGCAAAAATATGTGTTGTTTCCATATTGCAATTAACTTATATGTCCTCGCCTTCGGCGTGGCAGGAATTGGCACCTTCCTGCAAGTGCTGGTGGTTGCCAGAGGGTCTTCGAGCCTGTTCTCTCACCTCTTCTGTATAAATCAATTACACCAGAAGGGTAATCGATTGTGCAAATTTAAAGTTAAATAGACTACAATTACAACAGAAATTGGAAATTTGTTTATCATGGGCATCCCAACCGGAAATTTCACTATTCAGTAGCTGTTTTCATATTTATAGAATGAAAAGTACAACTATTACCATTCATATCAACTTTTCTTCTAACTAATGATCCAGGTTGGCGGTTTTTATGGTACTTTTTGCTGCGGGTACCTATATTTTTTGACATAAGCAATTACTTTGCAACTTGAATGAGAAAGTTTTGGAAATGGATCAAGTACGTCGGAGGAGTTATTATCCTTTTGAGCCTGGTGGTATACTTCTCATTTCAGGGATATTACTGGTTACTTAATAAAAGAGCCAAAGCAAAACTGGTAAAGAAACCCGTACTGACAGAGCAAGGGCATCAATTTCGTGACTTAAATGCCAACGGCATGCTGGATATCTACGAAGACAGTCGGCAACTTGTTGAAGCAAGAGTGAAAGACCTATTAAGTCAGATGACCCTGGAGGCTAAGGTGGGAATGTTTTGGCATCCTCCCATAGGAGTCGGCGATAGAGGCCGGGTACTGAGGAAACCGGCCATGATGAGCCCTGCTTCTTCATATGATGTTATAATCAATCAGAAAGTACGCCATTTTAATCTGTTCGAAGTGCCAAGGGCGAAATTCCTGGCAAGATGGTATAACCGCATACAGAAGATCGCAGAAATGGACCGGCTGGGAATTCCTATTACTATAAGCTCGGATCCGCGCAACGGCGTTAGTAATTTTCTAGGTAACAATCTTTTGGAAGGCGGTTATTCGAAATGGCCGGAGCCCATTGGTCTGGCAGCCATTGGTGATTCCAGCTTTACCGTGAAGTTTGCTCAAATCGCCAGCCACGAAATGCGTTCGGTAGGCATACGCACTGCATTACATCCCATGGCCGATTTGGCCACAGAACCACGCTGGGCACGAGTCAATGGCACTTTTGGCGAAAATGCCGAACTTGCTGCCACCATGACCTCCGCCTATATCATGGGGTTTCAAGGTAAGGAACTGGGCCCCAACAGCGTGGCCTGCATGACCAAACATTGGCCCGGAGGAGGACCTCAGGCCAATGGAGAGGATGCTCATTTTAGCTATGGAAAAGACCAGGCGTATCCGGGTGAAAACTTTAAGTATCATTTGATTCCCTTTAAAGCAGCGATTGCGGCCGGAACTGCCATGATAATGCCCTATTATGGGGTGCCTGTGGGACAGACTTCTCAGGATGTCGGAATGAGTTTCAATAAGGAAATAGTAAATGACCTGCTAAGAGTTGAGTTTGGATATGACGGCATTGTCTGCACTGACTGGGGGATCCTGGAAGGTTTTTCTTTTGCTGGAATTGAGATTGTTGAAGCAAAGGATTGGGGGGTTGAACACCTGAGTTTGGAGGAAAAAATTTTAAAGGCACTAGACGCGGGCGTGGATCAGTTTGGGGGAAGCAACCTTGGCACCCAGCTAATGGCTGCCGTGCAGACTGGCAAAGTCACGGAAGACCGGCTTGACCAGTCGGTACGACGCCTGCTAAGAGTAAAATTTGAAATTGGGCTTTTTGATGACCCCTATGTTGATGAGAAAGAAGCAGCCAAAGTGGTTGGGCAGGATTCTTACATGCAAGCAGGTGCAAAGGCACAGCGCAAAGCCATGGTGCTGCTAAAGAACAGCCATAACGCCCAGGGATCAATACTACCCCTGCAGGAGGGCATTAAATTATATCTTGAACAGATCGATCCAGCTGTTGCTTCACAATATGCCCGC
>PVMK01159464.1_pt1 | contig 104209 bp, 95 predicted proteins | sample 1853481 | NCBI WGS metagenome assembly PVMK01 (sample SAMN08533507, study PRJNA380276) | Marine sediment metagenome, whole genome shotgun sequencing project.
CGTCCGATTTCTTCTTCCCGAGCGTCACTTGGACTGCCGATAAGGACTACCCAGCAGGTACGCCGCTGCTCTGGCACGTCGACAACCACGGCGCGAACGAATACCAGCTCCTCGAAGTCAATATCCTCTAACGGTCTACAATCACACGATTTTTGCCAGGGTCTGGTTCTCTTTGCGAGGTACCGACCCATCCACTTGCGAAACCCCATTCGATAAGGAACCTTAGCTTCATGCGTCTGATAACTCTATCAGTCATCTTAACTCTCTCACTGATTGGCTGCGGCGACAGTGGCGGAAACGGCCAGTTCACTGCGATGCTCAGCCACACCTACGACGCGATCGACATCCCCGTGGGCGAGGACCTCACCAACATCTGCCAGAGCTGGGTGCTCGGCAACGAGGAGCCGATCTACGTGAGGAAGGTTCGGCAAACCAACGAAGGCGGTTGGCACCATTCCAACTGGTTCTTCGTGCCCGAGGCGACCTACCCACCGGACTACGAGGTCGAGGGCCCGGACGCCACGCTCGAAGGCACCTGGAAGTGCGGTGATCGGAGCTTCCAGGAGTACCTGGCCGCAGCCGTTGGAGGCGTCTTCTTCGCCCAATCGACCCAGGCCTTGGAAGAGCTTCAAGCGTTCCCGGATGGCTCGGCGCTCGAGATTCCTCCTCATAGCGTGATCGTGGGCAGCGTCCATCTACTGAACGTCTCGGCCGCCCCCATCGCGAGCGCGATCACGATGGAGGTCGAGACCGTCCCGGCCGAAGACGTCGCGATTCGGTTGACCCCCTACAGCTTCGCGATTGGAGACCTCAAGATTCCCCCTGCGGTCGACGGTGTTCCGACCGAATCCCGCACCGCGATGACCTGCGACCTACGTGCGCCTTTCCTGGACTACCTGCAGAAAGATGTGGTCGACTACAACGTGTACTACGTGCTCGGGCACTATCACGGTTGGGGCAACTTCTTCAATCTCAGCTTCGTCCACGAGGATGGGACTCGGGAAACGATTTTCGAAATCAAGAATCGCGTCGGCGAGCCCATTGGCTCGATCATTGATCCCCCGATGAACAATAACGGCGCGCCGTTGCTACGTTCGGAGTGTGGCTTCATCAACAACACGGATGCGACGCTGAAGCGTGGCTTACAGAACGGCGAGATGTGCGACTTCTTGGCGTACACCGACGCCAATCTAAAAATCGGCGCCGGCGGTGGCCCGAACGACGGCATCGCGGATGACATCGTCGACGGCATGGAAGTGCACGAGTTGGATTGCGGCGACATCATCGGCTTCAAGGCCTACAACGACTAGGGGGCGGATCTTTTTCTCTCGCACACTAGGTAGTGTCGCTAGACGTTGAAGCGGAAGTGCATGATGTCGCCATCGTGCACCACGTACTCTTTGCCTTCGACGCCGAGCTTACCGGCTGCCTTCACGGCTTGCTCAGAGCCATGCTCGAATAGGTCCTCGCACTTCATGACTTCGGCGCGAATGAACCCGCGTTCGAAGTCGGTGTGGATCTTGCCGGCAGCCTGGGGCGCCTTCGTGCCTCGGTCGATCGTCCAGGCATGCACCTCGGGCTCACCTGCCGTGAAGTAGGTGATGAGGTCGAGGGCCTCGTAGCCCGTGCGAATCACCTTGTGCAGGCCTGGTTCGTCGAGGCCGAGCGATTCGATGAACTCGGGGCGCTCCTCTTTCGGGAGCTGCATGATCTCGGCCTCGATCTCGGCGCTGATCGCGACGACCGGGACCCCGCGCTCCTTACCGAGCGCGACGACCTGGGCCACGAGCGGGTCGTTGTCGAGGTTGGCGAGCTGGTCGTCCTTGACGTTGACGACGAAGAAAGAGGGCTTGTTGGTGAGCAGGAACATGTCGCGGAGCACCAGGGCCTCGTCTTCGTCGTCCGGCGCGATCGCCGTCGCCGGCTTTCCCTCGTCGAGGGATGCTTCGAGGCGTTTGCACAGCGCGACGGCCTTTCTTTCGAACGCGTCCTGCCCCTTCGCGGCGCGCTCGGCCTTGTCGAGACGCTTCTGAACCGTTTCGAGGTCTTTGAGAATGAGCTCGGTCTCGATCGTCTCGATGTCCGAAAGCGGGTCCACCCGGTTGTCGACGTGCACGATGTTCTCATCTTCGAAGCAGCGTACGACGTGGGCCACCGCGTCGGCGTCACGAATGTTGCTCAGGAACGCGTTTCCCTTGCCTTCGCCCTTGGACGCGCCACGCACAAGGCCCGCGATGTCGACGAACTCGACGGTCGCCGGCACGATCTTCTTCGGGCCGTGAAGCGCGACCAACTTGTCGAACCGGGGGTCAGGGACCGGGACGATGCCGATGTTTGGATCGATGGTACAAAACGCGTAGTTTGCCGCTTCCGCTTGCTTCTCGGATAGGGCGTTGAAGAGGGTCGACTTTCCGACATTGGGTAGGCCGACGATACCGACTGACAAAGCCATGGGCCGTGCTTTAGCGCGTGGTCGTCAGGAGGGCCACTCAGGGCAGCCAAAGCCTGCCGATCAGGAACAGGCCGGCGGCCAGGATCGCGGTGAACGGCACGGTAATGAACCAGCTCGCGATGATCCCGCTCACCACTCTGGTGTTGATGGCGCCAATGCCTCGAGCGAAGCCGACCCCAATCACGGCGCCCACCAGTGTATGCGTGGTGCTCACGGGTAGCCCCAGCTTGCTCGCCATCACGATCGTGGTCGCCGCGCCAAACTCCGCCGCGAAGCCGCGTGACGGGGTGAGCTCGGTGATCCTCTTTCCGATCGTGTCCATGATCTTGTAGCCGTAGGTGGCGAGGCCGACGACGATGCCCAGCGCGCCGATCAGAAGAACGCGGTAAGGCACGGCCACCTCCGCGTCCAGCTGACCCGAGGTGGCCCCAAAGACGGCTGCCATGGGGCCCACGGCGTTGGCGACGTCGTTGCTTCCGTGGGCAAACGCGACGAAGCACGCGGTCATCACCTGCAGAACCAGGAAGACGCGTTCGGCGCGATAGGTGTGCTCGTCTTTGTCTTCGGAGGCGAGGCGAGTAGCCCGGCGCAAGAGCGGAACCGAGAGGATGCTCGCCAGTAAGCCTACCGCCACTGCGATACCGAGCGAGGGACCGAGCCCCAAGTCGAGCTTCAAAGGCTTCAGCCCCTTGAACAGCACACTGAGCGCGAGGATCGCGAAGATCGGGAACACCATGATCGGGCCCCAGCCTCGCAGGGCCAACAGTGGCCGGTGAACGTTCAAGATACGGTTCTTGATGAACACGAACCCGAAGTACCCGAGGAACCCGCCGAGCAGCGGAGAGATGACCCAACTCGCCGCAATCTTGACCATCATCCACCAATTCACCGCCTCGAAACCGCCGGCGATGAGGCCGAAGCCCATCACTGCGCCGACGATGCTGTGTGTGGTCGACACAGGCCACCCGGCATACGTTGCAATGTTCAGCCACAGCGCTGCCGCGATTAGGCAGCACGTCATTCCGATGGCGATCACCATTGGATCTCCGCCGAGCGCATCCATATCGACGATGCCCTTGCGGATGGTCTTCGTCACCGTGCCGCCCGCCAGCATGGCGCCACCGAACTCGAAGATCGCCGCCACGATGATCGCTCCCCGGAGGGTGAGTGCACCCGACCCGACGGAGGTGCCCATGGCATTGGCCACATCGTTGGCCCCGATGTTCCAGGCCATGTAGAGGCCGGCGATGGCTGCAACGGCCAGGACGATCGTGGTCAGCTCCATGGAGACCGCCTATCCGGCGACGAAGAGCCGGAACTGATCCCCTACATTTTCCGCGTGATTGGCCATGTCGCCAACCTTGTTCAGGACCTTCGTCCACATGAATACCGCCGCAGGAGGCATGTTGTCCTCCTCCTTGAACAAGACCTTCGCGCATTGATCCTGAATCTTGTCGGCTTCGTGCTCGGCGCGTCCGAGAATCGCCGACTGTTCGAGGACCCGCTCCGCAGGAGGTCCGGAGAAGCCCGATTCGACCAAGTCGTCGATCAAGTCGATGAGCTTTGCGGCCTCGTGAACCGTGTCCAACGCGCTCTGCACGAAGAGCTGCAGAACGGGCTTCATCTCGTCAGGGACCGTCAACGGGCGAATCGTGAGCAGCACCCCGACATCCTCGGCGCAGTCCGCGATGGCGTCCATCTCGCTGATCAGCTTGAGCACATCTCGTCGGTCGACCGGCATCATCAACCGGACCGGCATCTTCGAGCGAGCCGCGTTCTTGGCGTCGTCGGCCTTTCCTTCCATCGCGCTGATCTCTTTGGCCAGACGCTCGACGCCGGCCTGATCGCCCTTGGCGAGCAACTCGATCAGGTCCTGAACTCGATCGCTGGTTCGCATCACCTCGACCATCAGGTCACCCACTTTGGGGAGGGGATTGCGCGCAAGCAGGTTCGCAAGTGGTATTCTCATGGCACCTCGGGGCCGAGCGTAGCAGGCTTCGCCGAGAAAAAAATGGGTTCAAGAATCCTAGTCGTAGAGGACGAGACAGACCTGGCCGAATTGGTTGCGTTCAACCTGCGCGGCGCGGGTCACGACGTCACCGTTGCCCACGACGGCAACACTGCCTTGGCCGAGATCCAGCGGAGCCAACCGGACTTGGTGGTGCTCGACGTGATGTTGCCGGATATTTCGGGCCTCGAAGTGTGTCGGCGCCTACGGCGAAACGCCCAAACGGTGCGTCTACCGGTGATCATGCTGACTGCCAGAAGCGATGAGGTCGATCGCGTGGTTGGCTTCGAGGTGGGCGCTGACGACTACGTGCCCAAGCCTTTCAGTCCCAGGGAGCTCGTGCTGAGAGTAGAGGCGATCCTCCGGCGAACGATTCCCCCCGCCGAGGTCGAAGGTCCGCAGGTGATCGCACTGGGCGATCTCGTCATCGACGTTCCCGCGCACCGGGTCGAGGTCCAAGGTGAAGAAGTTCTCCTGACCGCGCTCGAGTTCCGGTTGCTTCTCGATCTTGCGAGCCGCGCGGGCCGCGTCCAGTCCCGGGACGCGCTTCTCGAACGGGTGTGGGGGTACTCACCCGACGTCGAGACTCGGACGGTCGATACCCATGTGAAGAGGCTCCGGGAAAAGCTCGGCGAGGGTGCTTTACACATCGAGACGGTGCGTGGTGTCGGCTACCGGGCCCTCAAGTCCTAGCTTGGTCAAGCGCCGGACCCCGCGTATTGTGTCGCTGTGATTCACCGGTACACACTGGTTGGCGGTGCCATCGGGCTCATGACGGCCGCTTTGCACGCCTTTGCGCCTGCCGTTCTCCCGGGCGCAGCCGCCTGGGTGGTCGTGCTCATCGCGGTGGTGCTGGGATGCCTCGTTGGCTGGATGGCATCGCGCCGGGACGCGCTCGATACGCAGCGTCTACAAGAGGTGATCGAAGCGCTCACGGACCGAGACTTCGAAAGGCGTGCCCGGCTCAGCAGCCCGGGACAGATCGGCGATCTCGGGCGCTCACTCGACGCCTTGGCGGAGCGCCTTTGGACCGGCGACAAGAAGAAGCGCAGTCGTAAAGACCGCCTTCGGACGATTCTCGATGCAATGGCCGAGGCCGTCATGGTGACGGATTCCCACGGCCGCATCACGCTCACCAATGAGGTGCTGAGCGGTCTGGTGGGGTTCGATGTCGAAGGTAGGACTGCCGTCGAGGCGATTCGTCATCCGGACTTCCATTTAGCGATCGAAGAGGCGCAGCACGGCGTGTCCGCCGTACTCGAGTTCGAGATCGACGCAGTAGGCGGCGGGGTTCGTCGCGTGCTTCGAGCCTCGGTGTCGCCCCTGCGCCATCGGCAAGGCGTGGTCACCGTCTTTCACGACGTCACCGCCGAGCGGGTCGCCGATCAGGTTCGAAGGGATTTCGTTGCGAACGCGAGTCACGAGCTGCGCACGCCGCTGACGGCGATTCGAGGGTTTGCCGAGACCCTTCGAGAAGGGGCGATGAACGATCCCGAATCGGAGAAGCGTTTCCTCGACGTCATTCTCCGGCATGCCCGCCGTCTGCAGGCGTTGGTGGATGATTTGGCCGATCTGAGTCGCTTCGAGGGCGAGGAGCTCCAGCTGGAACTCGGGCCTGTCCCCGCGGGGGCCTTGTTGGACGAAGTCGTGCGGGGGCTCGAGTCCCAGTCCAAGGCCAAAGGATTGAAGGTGGTCTGCTCGGGGCTCGACGAAGTGCTCCCGGTGATGGCCGAGGAACGCGCGCTCGAGCAGGTGCTCGTCAATCTCGTCGACAACGCGATCAAGTACACCCCGGAGGATGGGGAGGTGCGGGTCGGCATCGCGGAGGTAGAAGATGACGTCGTCATCGAGGTCGCGAACTCCGGCCCCGGGATCCCAGCCAAACACCTTCCCCGCGTGTTCGAGCGGTTCTACCGGGTGGACGCTGGGCGCTCCCGCGAGATCGGCGGCACGGGCTTGGGGCTCTCGATCGTGAAGCATTTGGTCGCCCAGATCGGGGGCAGGATCACCGTCGATAGCGGTGGCGGCTGGACCCGATTCCAGCTCAGGGTGCCTCGCGTCGATAGCCCCAGGAGCGACACACGCGTGTCACGCAGCTGACACATGAAGCTCGTAACAAGCAGGCAAATGACACCTGCGAGAATCATTTGTAACGCGCTCTTTGGGCTCCTCTTGCTCAGCGCCTCTACCACCGCCTTCGCCGATGACGTTGAGCCAGGCGATGCTTCGGCCGACGATGTGATCGCGGAGCTCCCCGAAGAACAACAGAATGCCGTCCAACAAGCGATCGAAGACGCCGAGGCCTCTGAGGGGACGACGGTGATCGTCGTCCCGCCTCCCGCTCCAAAGATGCGCGAGTACGATCCTGCGTCCGAGACCGACCAGGAAGCAGAAGCCGAAGAAAGAGTTCCGGGCGTAACGCTGCACCCCAAGGGCGAAGACGAGATGATGGGGGATCACATCGTCGATCGTGGGGATATCAAGTTCAGGCCTGGTAAGGGCGTCGAGATCAATAGCGCCGATGACGACTTCCAGCTGCGAATCCGGGTTCGCGTGCAGATGCTGTACACGTTCGTTCACGGCGACGTGGGGCCCGACGAGCCCGACGAGCCCAACCAAAACCTCAATGACTTTCGGCTCCGTCGCGCGCGCTTCATTTTTCAGGGGCATTTCTTCGGCAAACACAACCAGTTCAAGCTGGAGATCGACCCCCTGCGCAAGGACAACGTCGTCCTCGACTACTACCTCGACTTCACCAAGAACAGGGATGTTCAAGTTCGCGTCGGCCAGTACAAGCTCTCGTCGAACCGGGAACGCGTGATTTCCTCGGGCAATCTTCAGATGGTCGACCGCTCTCGTATCAACTCGGAGTTCACGCTCGATCGCGACATGGGCATCGACATTCGCTCCCGCGATTTTCTCGGCAAGAACAAGATGCGCTACGTGCTTGGTGTCTCGACCGGGAATGGGCTCAACAGGCCCGAGTTCACCGACTTCGCGATGGTTTACTTGGTTCGTCTCGAATATCTGCCGATGGGTATCTTCCGCGACTACAGCGAGGTGGACTTCGCTCGAACGAAACCCCGGCTGTCCATCGGTGCGACGTATTCCTTCTTCGACAATGCGAACCGCGATCGCGGCATGTTCGGGGCGCCTTTCCAGGATGGCGGCACGGCGGACTATCACTTCGTATACGTGGACGCGATGTTCAAAGCGCGCGGCTTCTCGGCGCTTACAGAGTTCTCCTTTCGAACCGGCACACGCGAGATCGGTGACATCACCCCCGCCGATCCCGACTTCGACCCGGACCTCCCGATCGATCCGCGCAACGGCCTCGGTTGGATGTTGCAAGCCGGTTACCTGATTCCGAATACGCGCTTCGAGTTTGCCGGCCGTGGTGCGCTCATTCAGGCCACGAGGTCGCCAACCAGCCTCGGTGATAGCTACGCCGCGACGTTCTCGGTGAGCTGGTATTTCGCCCGGCATCCGTTCAAGATTCAAGCCGATGTTTCGCAAATCTGGGAAGGTGTGTTCGCCGATGGAGCCACGACCTTCCGGCTGCAACTACAAGCATCGCTCTAACCCGATGCACCCAGCCGTCCTCGTTGTTCTTCTCTTGGTTGGCTGTCTCGCGCCAGGGTGCAAGCCACCCCCCAGCACTCGCTCGGCCCTAGACCTGGTGGTGGTGGGAGGAGAGCCGCGCTGCTCGAAGCTCGGTGTCGTCGAAGGGGTCGGAGGCAACGAAGAGCGCGCCAAGGCGAACGCTCTCGATCAGGCCGCTGGGCAAGGCGCCACGCACGTCCGCCTCGAGCCCGCACATCCCGATCTGGAGGACGGCATGACGATGGTCGTGACATGCACGATGTTCAAGTGTCCGCCCAAGGGCGAGGTGTTCCCGCCGGCCGGCTACCCGTAGCTTCGCGGCTACCCTTTTCCGTGACGGACGTCGCGGCCTTCGACCATGAAGATCACCATCTCCGCGATGTTCGTCGCGTGATCTGCGATGCGCTCGAGATACTTCGCACAGTTGCAAATCCGCATGCCGTCCGCGATCCGCGAGGGATCCTTCATGTAGTCGAGGCAAAGTCCCATGACCTCGGTGTAGAGGTCATCGACCGCGTCGTCCTGCTGGAAACACGTGCGTGCCTTGCTCGCGTCTTCCTCGACGAACGCGTTCAGCGCGTTCCGCAGCATGGCGCCCGCGCGTCCTGCCATCTCCGGCAGCTTCGAGCCAGGGAGGCTGAGTCGGTCCACAGGTTCCATTTCGATCGCGCGTTCGGCGATGTTGACAGCCTCGTCTCCGATCCGCTCTAGATCGGTCGAGGCCTTCACGGCGGCGACGGCAAAGCGCAGATCTCGGCCGACCGGCTGCCGGAGCGCCAAGATCCGCACCGCCTGCTCGTCGACCAGCACCTCGTCGTCATCCATGCTGCGATCGGCCTCCATGACCTCGCGGGCCAGGGCTTCGTCGCGCTCTTCGAATGCCCGAATCGCGTCGGCGATCATGTGCTCGCATCGGCCGCCCATCGCCAGTAGTCGGTCCTTCAAGTTGCGCAGCTCCGCCTCGAACTCCTGATGGGTGTGACCCCGCATTGGTCGGCTCGATCGCGACATCATCCAAACCTACCGGAAATGTATTCTTCGGTGCGCTTTTTTGCTGGGCGTGTGAACATGGTTTCCGTCTTGTCGTGCTCGATGAGCTCTCCCATGTAGAAAAACGCTGTGGAATCGCTCACGCGCGCGGCCTGCTGCATCGAGTGGGTAACGATCACGATCGTGTATTGTTCTCGCAGCTCGCGAATCAGCTCTTCGATTTTGGCGGTCGCGATCGGGTCGAGTGCCGAGGCGGGTTCGTCCATGAGAATCACTTCCGGCCAAACTGCCAGGCATCGCGCGATACACAAGCGCTGCTGTTGTCCGCCCGACAGGCCGAGCGCCGAGCTCTGAAGGCGGTCTTTGACCTCGTCCCACAGAGCTGCCCCTCTCAGGGATTCCTCGACGCGCTGAGCGATGACGTCCTTGTCCTTCTCGCCTCCGATTCGGAGTCCAAACGCCACGTTGTCGAAGACCGACTTCGGGAACGGGTTTGACTTCTGGAAGACCATACCGACTCTGCGGCGGACTTCCACGGGGTCGACGCCTCTGCCGTAGATATCCTCCCCGTCCAGCAGAATGCGTCCCTCTACACGGCAACTGTCGATCGTATCGTTCATCCGGTTGAGCGCGCGCAGATAGGTGCTCTTGCCGCAGCCGGATGGCCCGATGAGCGCGGTGACGCTGCGATCGGCGACATCGAGGTCGACGTCTTTGATGGCCTGGTTGCTCCCGTAGAAGACGTTGACGTTTCGCGTCTCCATCTTCGCATTCGTGGGAGCTTCGGCGACCGCTGGTTTGGATTCGCTCATGGTCGGAGTGCCGCTCGCGAACGCGAGCGAACGATCACGGCAAGCAGGTTGAGCGAGAACGTCAGCATGAGCAAGACGAGCACCGTGCCAAACAGCGTCGGGCGCGCGGCATCGACGTTCGGTGACTGCGTGGCCAATGCGTACACGTGATAGCCGAGGTGCATGAACATGTCGCGTAGATCGGTCGGCAGATAGGGGAGGAAGTTCGCCGCACCGCAGAAGATGATTGGAGCGACCTCACCGGCGCCGCGGCTCACCGCGAGGATCACACCCGTCAGAATGCCACCCTTCGCGTTGGGGAGGACGATCTTGTAGACGGTCTGAAAGCGGGTGGCGCCGAGGGCTAGCGATGCGTCACGGATCTCGCTGGGGACGGTCCTCAGGGCCTCCTCGGTGGTCACGATCACCACCGGCAGGGTCAGCACCGCGAGCGTCAGCGATGCCCAGAGGATCGAGGGCTTTCCCCAGACTGCCGTCCCGTCGTCGTAGAGGAGCGCGTCCATGCTTCCCCCAACGAAAATGATGAAAAAACCGAGCCCAAACAGACCAAAGACGATCGATGGAACGCCCGCCAGATTGTTGACCGCGATGCGCACTAGCTTTGCGAGCCGTGAGCGCGGAGATGCGTACTCGTTCAAGAAGATCGCGGTCGCGATGCCCACGGGCACGCCTGCGAGCGTCATCAGCAAGGTCATGAAAACGGTGCCGTAGATGGCGGGCCAGATCCCTCCGCTGATCATGTCGGGGCCCGGCTTCTCGGTGAGAAACTCCGCGGAGATGACGGGGGCCCCGTGCCAGATGATCTGTCCGAGCAGCACCGCCAGAAGCAACAGAATCACCGCGAGCGAGAGTCCGGTTAGTCCGGCGAGCAACCAGTCTTTCTTGGTGTACCTCATCACGAGGCCGTCAGTTTCTTCTGGAGGCGTTGGATGGCCAGGTCCCCGACGATGTTGAGGACGAACGTTACGGCGAAAAGCATCACGCCGAGCAAGAACAGAACGCGCCAGTGCGGGTCCCCTTGCGCAACTTCTCCGAGCTCAGCGGCGATCGTCGCGGTGACGGTTCGCACGCTGGTGGTGAAGTCGAACAGCTCCACGATGGCGGCGTTGCCCGAGGCCATCAGCACGATCATCGTTTCACCGATTGCACGGCCGAAACCCAGGACCACGCCGGCGGCAATGCCAGGCAGCGCGGCCGGGAGCACGACTCGCAGGGCGACTTGATATTTGCGGGCGCCAAGCGCCAAAGCCGCCTCGGTTAGGGTTTGGGGTACGCTCTGGATCGCGTCTTCCGCGATCGTGAAAATCACTGGAACGATCGTGAGCGCCAAGCCGATTGCAGCGACGACCGCGTTCAACCTGAAGTGGAAGCCGAAAGTCGCCTGCGCCCACGATGCCAGCACCATCAGGGCGAAGAAGCCGAGCACGACGGATGGAATGCCCGCCAAGAGCTCGATTGCGGGTTTCACGATTTCGCGAACGGCTCTTGGTGCGTAGAGCGCAACGAACATGGCGCAGCCAATGCCAAGCGGAACGCTCATCAGCATCGCGAGCAGGGTGACTTTGAGCGAACCGACGAAGAGCGGAACCACGTTGAACTTCGCGGGCTCGCCGACCGGCTGCCAAACGAACACCGGCTCGTCGTAGCCTTTCCATTCCTTTGCGAAAAAGAGATCTCGAAGGTTGACCTCTTCAGCGAACTCCAGCTCCCAGAACATCGGGACGGCCTCGCGCGCGATGAAGATGAAGATCAGCGCGATCGCCGCGATCGCAGTAAGCGCGAGCACGGCAATCAGGCGTTCCGCCACGCGATGCCACAGCGGAGTCCGAAACGAGCTCGCCAATTTGCTTCCTGGCCGACGCGGACGGAGGGTGATTCGCCGCCGGGTGTTCCGGGCGTGGGCACGCTCAGCAGCGTCGAGCACTTGCTCTGTCACTCGGCGGCCGCGGTGGCTTCCTTGGGAAGCGGGTAGTACCCGATCCCCTCGACGACTTCCTGGCCTTTGGCCGAGAGCACGAAGTCCAGGTACTCCCTGGCGATACCCGACGGTTCCCCGACGCTGTAGATGTTGAGAAAGCGTGACAGCGGGTACTTGCCGCTCGTCGCGTTCTGCATGGTGGGCTCGACGGGCTCACCGCCGTCTGGGGCTACGTTGACGGTCCGTACGCCCTCGGAATAGGCGATCCCACCATAGCCGATACCGTTCGGATCCTTGCTGACCGCGTTGATGACTGCAGCGGTGCCCGGCAGGGTTTGCGCCGTTGCCGCGAAGTCTTCGTTGTCGAGGACGTGCTCTTTGAAATAGGCGTACGTGCCCGAGTTGTTCTCGCGACTGTAAAGGATGATGGGTTTGTCTTCGCCGCCGACGTCTTTCCAGTTCGTCATCTTGCCCCGGAAGATGCTCTTGAGCTGCGCAATCGTCAGTGATGCGGTCTTGTTCGTGGCAGGGACATAGATAGCGAGGGAGTCCAACGCGACGCGGAACTCCTGGGCCTCCGCGTTGCGGCGCTTGGCGAGTTGCTTTCTTTCTTTGTCCTTGATCGGACGGCTCGCGTTTGCCAGGTCCGCGGTGCCGTTGATCAGCGCAGCGATCCCGGTCCCTGAGCCACCGCCCGAAACCTGCAGAAACTTGCCTGGGTTTGCGTCCATGAAAGCCTGCGCCCAGGTCTGGGCGAGAATTACCATCGTGTCCGAACCCTTGATGGTCAGGGTCGAGCTCGCCCGGGTTTGAGCCGCGCTCTTGGAGCCTTCACCGTCGTCCCGGCTCTGACCCGAGGTACACGACGAGAGGGCGACCGCCGTCGCTAGAATCAGAAAAACCGAACTATTTTGATGCGCTCTTGCCAATGTCCTTGCTCCAATCGCCCCGACTCTGACCCCCGTATGTGACAGCCGCGTGACAGCCGGGCGACGACCCCGCGTCACATCTAGTTCGATCTGAAGGCGCCGCGCCGACCCATTCACTGTGCTGCCCATCCCGAGCCGTCCTCCTGCGTAAAAGTCGACGTACGTCGCCCCCAGCGTCAGCGTCAGTGCCGGTGTCAGTGCCGGTGTCGGCGCCAGCGACAAGGGAAGGGGCTGGGTGTAGAGTCGCCCTCGTGCAGGACTACCCGCGCTTCCATCAGAACAAGACGAACCTGCTGCTCCACATCGTGATGGTGCCGCTGTTTGTCGTGGGCGTCCTTTACGCGCTGTCTTCGGCAATGCAGGGTCGCTGGCTTGCGGCATCGCTTGCCCTTGCGTTGCCCCTCGTGTCCATCGCCGTCCAAGGCGCAGGCCACAAGAGAGAGCCAAACCCGCCGCTGCCTTTCGATGGCCCCGGTGACTTCGTGAAACGCATCTTCTCCGAGCAGTTCTACAGGTTTCCGAAGTTCGTGCTCAGCGGCGAGTGGCTGGCGGCGGTTCGGTCTTCAGACTGAGTTGTCCGGTCTTGGCGCCCGCGGTTCCATTTGTACCGGTAACGCGGCCTTCGTATGCTGCGAGGGTGCTTCGCTTACTCGGTGCGGTTGTGGTCGTGAGCGTTCTAGCGAGCGGGGCGTATGCGCAGAAGACGCCCGAGGCGCAGAGCAAGCCGCTCATCACGCCACCGAAGCTCATCCGTTTCGTCGAGGCGCCCCACCCGGAAGCCGACGGCGAAGAGCCCGTGGAGGCAGTCGTCGAGCTCGACATCGTGGTGGGAAAAGATGGTCTCGTCACCGAAGTGAGTGTGGCGCGATCTGCCGGCGAGTCGTTCGACGAAGCCGCGCTCGCGGCCGCGCGCCAGTTCGTCTTCGAGCCCGCGCGCAAAGACTGGGAACCGATCGCCTCTCGCATTCGCTACCGGTACGTGTTCGAGCTGAAAGCGCCGCCCGAGGAGATGACGACGGGGTGGCTGTCCGGGACGATCCTGCTCGCAGAGGACGATAGCGCGGCTCGCCCGGTAGCGATCGAGATCGCGAACGAACGGGGCGAGCTCGTTCGCGATCTGGTTTCCGGCCCGAACGGCACCTTCGTGGTGACCGACCTCGAGCCGGGCAAATACGAGGTCAACGTCCTCGGGGGCGAGTACGGCGACTTGGAGGTCGAAGAAGAGATCGTCGCGGGGCAGGTCACCCAAGTCATCTACCGGCTCGGCGCGAAGAAAAGGGCGGCGTACCGTGGATTTGGCGAGACGGCGGTGGTCGACGCGCCGCCCCGCGAGGTGGTGAAGCGCACCATCGACAAGGAAGAGCTGACGCGTATTCCCGGCACGCGCGGCGATGCACTTCGGGCGGTAGAGCTTCTTCCTGGTGTCGCGAGACCGCCGTTCGGCATTGGGCTACTGATCGTTCGCGGCGCGGCGCCCCAAGACAGCGAGTCGTTCATCGATGGGATTCCCGTGCCGCTGATCTACCACTTCGGTGGTCTTACCAGCGTCTACAACTCGTACATGCTCGAGAAGATCGACTTCTACCCCGGCAACTTCTCCGTCCGCTACGGCCGGCGGACCGGTGGCATCCTGGAGGTGACCACTCGGGACCCGGCACGAGATCGTGTTCACGGGGTGGCTGAGATCTCGGTCATCGACACGTTCGTGACCGTCGAAGCGCCGCTCACCGACAAGATCAGCATCTCGGGCGGTCTTCGGCGCAGCCTCCTGGATCTCATCTTGCCAGCCGTTATTCCCAGCGATTCCGACATCGGCGTACGACAGTATCCCGTCTACATCGACTACCAGTTCAAACTGAACTTCCGCCCCACCAAGCGCGACCGTGTTCGCATCTCGGCGTATGGATCCAATGACCGGTTCGAGCTCGTCTTGGACGAGGCCGGGGGCGACGACCCTGCCATTCGAGGCGATACGCAACTCGGGACCTCCTTCTACAACAATCAGATCGATTGGACCCGGCGGGTTGGAGAGAAGGTTGACCAGGAGCTCACGTTCAACGTGGGGCCCAGCAAAATCAAATTCCAACTCGGCGACGCGTTCCTGGTCGATGGCACCTTCATCCAGACCTATGGCCGAGGCGAATGGCGCTACCAGATCACCGACAAAGTTCGACTCATTGCCGGGCTGGATGTCTACACGGCCCCGATCAACTTCGTCTACATCGGCGGTCAGCCCGGCCCTTCGGAGGGCGCCGGCAGTCAGGCCGGCTCTCTCGCCGGGCAGGATCAGGTTTTTGCGGACGTGGACACCACGTTGTTTCGTCCGGGCGTCTATCTCGAATCTGGCATGAAGTTGGGCAAGGTCACCGAGCTCATCCTCGGGCTCCGGATGGACTACTTCGGCGACATCAACGCGTTTACCGTCGACCCGCGCTTGACGACGATCTTCACCGTCGCCAAGGACATGCGGGTCAAGCTCGGCGTCGGCGTCTTCAGTCAGCCGCCCGAGCTGCAGGAATCCGAGGCGTCCATTGGTAACCCCAATTTGGACCCGATCAAAGCGGTGCATCTAGGCGCAGGTTGGGAGTACGACGCGCTTCCGGGCGCTCGTTTCGGCGTCGAAGGCTTCTACAAATACCTGTGGGACAGGGCGATAGCGACCCCGAACGGCGAAGAGCCCTTCTATGTAACCGGCGGGATCGGGCGCATCTACGGGGCCGAGTTCAGCGTCAACATCCGCCCTGCGACGGGGCAGACACTACTTCGGGTATTTCTCGTACACGCTGTCGCGAAGCGAGCGAAAGGATGGCGAACTCCAGCCTTGGCGATTGTTCGACTTCGATCAAACGCACATCCTGACCGCCGCGTTCGTTTACAACTTCCCGCGCAATTGGGAGATCGGCGGGACCGTTCGAGTCGTCAGTGGCAACCCCAACACACCCGTCATCGGCTCGATCTACGACGCGCTCAACGACGTCTACATCCCCATCGACGGCCGCGTGAACACGTTGCGAAACCCGCTGTTCCACCAGCTCGACATCCGCATCCAAAAGAAATGGATCTTTGAAGGATGGAAGCTCGCCGTGTTCCTCGATGTCCGCAACGTCTACAATCAGCAGAACCAAGAAGGCATCATCTTCAACTACGACTTCGGCCAGCAGACCCCACTGCTCGGGCTTCCGATCATCCCCTCACTCGGAATCAGGGGGGAGCTATGAGGCGCGCGCTGATCTCGGTCGTCCTGTGCCTCGTGATCGGCTGCAGCGAGAGTTTCCTTCCCGCCTGGGCGGTAACCGACCTTCGGGTCGTCGCCGCGGTGGTCGAGGTAGAGGGCCAGCCCGGTCGCGCGAGACCCGACCCCGAGGACGACATCGAGGTCTCGCTTCTCGTGATCGACCAGGGCGCTCCTCCCTCGGACATTCCCGAGATCCCCGCGCTGACCCCGCCGCTTCTCGAATGGTCTTTCGTTGCGTGCGTCCCTGCGCCGACGCTCATCGGGCCGCCGATTTGCCGGGATCTGATTCAGCCTTGCGACGGTTGCGTCGGTCCTTCGCCCGAAGACCCATTCGCGTTCCCCGTCATTCGATTCCAGGTGCCATCGGAAGCCGAGCTCGACTCCGTACAGGCCACTAGCGTCGTCGTGCAGGGGGCGATATGCGCCGATGGGCCGCCCTCTACGGACTCGATCCTTCGTTTCATTCTCGGTGAAACCGACGACTTGAACCCCTGCGAAGATCCGAACAACGAAGGGCGGTTCGTGTCGGTCAAGATTCCGATTGAGGTCACGCCGCAAGACCCGAACCTGAACCCCGAGATTTCGGCGGTCGAGCTGAATGGTCGCTCTTGGCCGCCACCCTACGATCAGGGCGTGCCGCGAACCGCACCCCGCACGGGCTGCAAGACCGATCTCGACGCCATCACCGAGCAAGAGCGGGCCGATCATCCGGTGGCCGGGAGCTCCGCCTCGAGTATCAACCTGCGCGTGACGCCGGACAGCCTCCAGTCCTACATGGCGGGCGAGATGACCCTCACCGAGGAGATGCAGGTTAGCTGGCTGACTGACGGCGGCGACCTCGAGCGCACCTTCTCGTTCATCACCGACCCGGCTCGCTCGGTTCTGACGCATTGGCTGCCGTTTCCGGATGCGCCCGAAGACGGCTTGCTGGTCCGTTTCACCTTTGTGATTCGCGACGGCCGTGGGGGGACCGATTGGGTCGAACGAGGCCTTTGTGTGCTCCCGGGTCCCAGTGTCGAATCTCCGCCCTAAGTGTCGGTTTTCCCAAAAGTTTTGGCGATCGTTGACACTGCCCGGGCCCCCACCTAGTGTGATGGATCGCGATGGTTGAGCGAATCGGAACGTGTCGCGTTCTCGGTGAAATCGGCAGCGGGGGTATGGCTGTCGTCTATGAGGCGATCCAGGAACCGCTCAATCGGCGGGTCGCCATCAAAGCGCTCAAACCGTCGATTGCCATCGACAGCCAGTTTGCCGAGCGGTTCGAACGCGAGGCCCACTTCATGGCGTCGCTTCAGCACGAGAATATTTTACACGTCATCGACTTCATCAAAGACGGTCGGTCGATGTTCATCATCATGGAGTACGTCGACGGCATCGACCTCTACGATTTGCTCGAGCGCTCGCCACGATTGCCGGCGGACATCGCTGCCATCATCACACTGCAGCTCGCCCGCGGTCTCGGCTATGCGCACTTCCGTGGGATCATTCACCGCGATATCAAACCCGCGAACATCATGGTGTCGATGCAGGGCGACGTGAAGCTGATGGACTTCGGCATCGCTCGCCATGAGCACTTCGGCGATTTGACCGAAACCGGCACGGGCCTCGGGACTCCGAGCTACATGAGCCCCGAGCAGATTCTCGGTGACAAGTTGGACTTCCGCAGTGACATCTTTTCGGTGGGCATCGTGCTCTACCAAATGCTCACTGGTCGCAAGCCCTTCGTCGAAGATGAAACCCGTACCGTGATGCAGAAGATCCGGCTCGATCGGTACGAGTTGCCGAAGAAGCTCAGCGTCGATGTGCCTCGCAAGTTGGAGCGGGTCATGGCGCGCTGCCTGCAGAAAATGCCCGCGAATCGTTATCCGACGACCCAGGCGATCATCGACGATCTCACCGAGTTTCTCGCGCCGCGGGTTCCAATGAGCCACAACGCGCGGCTCGTCATGTTCCTGAACGAGATCGGGGTCATGAGCGGGGACCAGACTGACGAGGTGCTCTCCGCCGTCGCGCCGCGCGTGCTTCGGAGCGGCCGCCGCGATGCGGGTTTCTTACGAAGCATCGCGAAGTGGCAAGCATCTGCTCTCGCTGCGCTGCTCGTCTCGGGACTGACCGTACAGGTTGCAAGTGGACGTTGGTCTGGGCCGCCGGTGGGGGCAGCACCCGCCGCGCTCAACCCTGCGGAGGCTGGGTATCTCACCGTCAGCGCCGATCCGTGGGCGCACGTGTACGTTGACGGACAGCGTGTGCTGACGACCCCCGCCGCACTTGCGATCCCGCTCGAACCGGGCCGGCACTACGTGAAGTACACCAACCCGTATTTCGTGTCGGTTGAGCACGAGGTGGTCGTCCAAGCAGGCAGCACGGTGCACGATCGGGCGACTCTCTCCGAGCCGAGCGCACGCACGGCCGATCCGGAGGCAAACCCGTGACGCGCGTGCTCATCTCGGTGGTATTCGCCATCGTGCTCACTGTGTCGTCGTCCGGCGCCCGCGCGCAGGCGGTCTACACGCATGCGGTGCAGGAGGGCGACACCCTCGCCTCGATCGCACAGCGCTACTACGGCGACCCTACCCGCGAGGCGGTCCTGCGGGAGGCGAACCGCATGAAAGGATCGGGCGTCGACAGTTTGCTGCCAGGAAGCTGGATCTTCATTCCGATGGTGACCTTCTACCGGGTAGGGGAAGACGAGACTTGGAAGTCGCTCGCCGTCCGATTCTTCGGGCGCGAAACACGGGCAGCGACTTTGATCGAGGCCAACAAGGGCAACCGCCGGGTCAATCCCGATGTGGGTGCCGAGCTGCTGGTCCCCTACCCATTGCGCCACGTCGTCAGCCCCGGTGAAACGCTAGCGAAGATCGCGAAGATGTACATGCCGGACAGCCCTTTGTCGCTGAAGCGCATCCGGCGGTTCAACGCGGGCGCTCGGATCGAGCGTGGGCGGGTCGTTCTGGTTCCGCTGTTTGACCTCCGCCTTGCCGGTGACGGGCGCGCGGAGGCGTCCGAGGCATTTGCGCGTGCTTCGGGGGGTGGCGCCGCCAAAGCCGTGCAAGACGAAGTCGAGAGATCGCTACCGCCGCTCATTCAGCAGGTGAAGAAGGCGGAGTTTGCAGAAGCGGTATCTCTCGGGAACCGACTCCTCGGCGCGCCAAGTCTCACGTCGACGCAGCTGGTGACGATTCACAAGGAGCTCGCCGTCGCCTACGTTGCGCTCGACCGAACGGACCTCGCCGAAGCATCCTTTCGCGCGGCTCTCGCGTTGCAGCCGAACCTCGAGCTCGATACGGTTCGCACTTCGCCCCGTGTCCTCGAAGCCTTCAATCGGGCCAAGCAACCCGAGAAGCTGTAGCCGTGACTACTTCTTCTTTTTGATCTTTTTGGGCCTGTACTTCGCGGGGCGATCGTCTTGATCGTCTTGGGGCGTCGCCGAGCTTGCGGGTTCGGTGGCTCCTTCGAGCGCCCACGGTGGCAACTCGATGTCGCCGTTCTCCGCCGCCTGTTTTTTGAGGTGGAGGTACGCGATGATGCACACCGGAATGATCGCCAGCGAAATCAGCTGTGATGTGGAGAATCCGAACGCGAATCCTCGCTCCGGGTCGTCTCGAACGTACTCGATGAGGAACCGCCACAAGCCGTAGATCCCTGCGACCGTGACCAGCACCTGGCCCCGGAATTTCCGATGGGTGAGCAGCCAGACCGAGAACAGGAACAAGGCCAGTCCGAAGGCCGACTCGTAGATCTGCGTCGGATGCACGGCCAGGGAGCTCACGCGATCGACCATCAAGTCGGGGTATTCCCGAAGGTGATGTTGGTAGGCTGGGGACCCGTTGATCGTCTGATCACAAGCAAAGGTGGGAAAGGCCTCGGTATCCCATTTCGGGAACGTGCCAGCGGAGCTCAGCCAGCTCGGCGCGCTGCCCCCGAGAGGGCGCCCGTAGTCGCAACCGTACAGGTAACACCCAATTCGCGTGAACATCAGACCGGAAGCAAGTGTCGGTGCTGCGATGTCCGCAAAGGGAAGCAAAGGGATTTTCTTGATTCGCCAGAACGTCAGTGCCGTCACGAAGCCACCGAGGAATCCGCCGTATGCCACCAACCCCCCGGAACGAAGATCGAACCACGAACCGAAGCTCTCGTACGAGTCGAGGTTGGTGAAGATGTACAGCAGGCGCGCGCCGATGATTGAGCCGACCGCGGTCCAAGTGAAGCAGCTCGCGAGCAGCTCGCGGTTGTACCCTTCCATTTTCTTGCCCATGTACATGATGAAGTACCAAGCAAAGAGCAGGCTGCTTCCCAACATCACGCCGTAGGAGTAGATGGGAATCGCGCCCCAGGGGGTGGGAATGCTGAATAGGACCGGATGCACTGGGCGGGAATCTCGCCGGGTTCGTGTCCGGGGTCAAGTGGGTTTGGTGAGGCGATGAGTGAGCTACGCATTCGAGAGCAGGACGGCGCGATCACCTTTGAAGTCCGTGTTGCACCGCGCGCCAGCCGTAATCACGTGATCGGCGTCCATGAAGGCGCCCTCAAAGTCGCGCTTACGGCGCCGCCCGTGGATGGAGCTGCCAATGACGCGCTCAGAAAGCTACTCGCCAAATCGCTCGGCGTCGCCAAGTCCGAGATCGAGATCGTCCGCGGGAACCGCGCGCACACAAAGCTGCTACGCGTTCACGGCATCAGCGCCAGCGATGTTCGCTTCGGTGAAAGCTAGTTGACGATCACGCGGCGAAGAAACCACTCGTCGTTCTCGCGGCGGAGGTCGAAGATCGCGTTCGCCAAGCCCACGTCCGTGCGGACTCGAAGCGCGATTCGCGCGCGTTCACCGTTGAGGGAGATGCTTTCCTGAATCAAGCGGAGGCTCGAACCCTCGAGAGAGGCGAGGGCCTTGCGCGCGTCCGGCTTGAGCGCCTCCGCGTTGCGACCGTTGTATCGGCGCCTGTGTCCGTCGTGTACGAGCTCCATGGTGACTTTCGATGGGTCTGCGTAGCGGAGCGCATTGTCGATGCGCGATTCGGAAACTCGGCCGGTTACCGACTCGACGAACTCGTCCATCCGCTCGCGATCGGTGACCACGGCGGCGTCTGTGACCGCCGCGGCCCCGACCACGATCGATAGGATGACAAGGAGATAGAAACCCGTTCGGCTCATGATGACCTATAGACACTGCACGGGCCGTGCCACACCGGGCGACCGAGCTTTTCACTGTAATTTCAGCTGAAGCACCACCCGACTCGCCCGCCTCCGTTGTCATTGTGGCAGCCCTTCGACGATCTCGTGCGACACTTTGACAAGCCCCTACCCGCGGCTCCGGGCACGCCGTGAGACTACGAACGCACGGCGCGTGCCAGCGGGCAGCTAGCTGAAATCATTGATTAAAGCAGCATCTGCTCTCTTGCTGAGCATTAAATGCACAGCCGTTGTACAATCTATGTACATGTTCGACTCCGATACAGCCGTTCGACTCGATGCGATCGGGAACCTCGGGTTCACCAACCCGTTCGGTCCCGAGCGGCCCAAGCTCGAGGCGATCATCGTGGGCGAGGAGGTCGCACGCTCATCGCGGTGGAGCCGTCCTCTCGATTGGCCCATCGGAGATCGGGCGCTCCGTGCGATCCAGGAGGAAGCGGAGCGACAGATGGCGGCCGCCCAAGTTGGCCTCGCTCGAGGAGACGCCTACACCGATGCGGAGCGCGATCTCATTCGTGGGGTCGCCCTCTACGTACTCTACTGCCGCTACGACGCCGAGCTGCACGAGTGGATCACATCGGACGCACCTGGTGAGACGGTCGCCTTCTATGGCGCATTCCAGAACGACTTCTGCGAGGTGTTCCGGTCCGTCGCCCCGCCGGCCTGGGCAGCGACTCCGGCCGAGCTCTTCGCGCTGTTCTTTCAAACGCGTCGCGCCGTGCACTTCGTGTTCCATCAAATTCTCGGGACTTCGCTCGCCGCTGCGAAGTTGCGCGCCAGCGTTTGGGAGTCGTTGTTCACCCACGAGCCGTGGCGCTACCTCGCTCACCTTCAGGGCCGCATGCATGAAGCCAGCACGTTGATCTTGGGGCCTTCGGGGACAGGTAAGCAGCTCGTTGCGCGCGCGATCGGTTTGTCGTCTTTCATCCCGTTCGACGACGAGCGCCGGCGGTTCGCTAGAAATTTTCGAACCGCGTTCCACCCGATACATCTCGCGGCAATGTCCAAGACACTGATCGAGTCCGACCTTTTCGGGCACAAAAAAGGAGCATTTACCGGGGCCACCGCGGACCGAATGGGCCATCTCGAAGGCAGGTCCCCGAGCGAGACGATCTTCCTCGACGAGATTGGCGAGCTCGACCCCGAGGTTCAGGTGAAGCTTCTCAGGGTGCTTCAGTCGCGGGAGTTTCATCGGTTGGGAGACAACGAACCGAGGAGCTTTGGTGGCAAGGTCGTGGCGGCGACGAATCGGGACCTGCCGCGCGAGATGGCCACCGGGCGATTCCGTGAAGACCTCTACTACCGCCTTGGCTCTGACATCATCCACACCCCGTCTCTGCAGGCACAAGTCGCCGGCGATATGGATGAGCTAGCCCACCTCGTGCGCGTGCTGGTGCAACGCAACCTTGGGTCGTCGGACCCCGCGCATGTCGAAGAGGTCATGCGCGGCATCGAGCAGGGCGTCGGCTGTGACTACTCTTGGCCCGGGAACATTCGAGAGCTCGAGCAATGCGTCCGTAACCTGTTGATTCACGGCCGCTACCTTCCCCCCGCAGCACCCGCGCAAACGGGTGTCCTCGACCCTCTCTTCCACGAAATGCGCACCGTCGAGGCCACCCTCGACCAAGTAGTCTCCGCCTACACCGCCTGGGTTTACACGCAGCAAGGCTCCTATGCGCGCGCCGCCGCCACCCTTGGAATCGATCGCCGCACGGTCGCCAAACACATAGGGGACACGTAGTCCGATATCGAGTATTTAGGAACGCGGAGAATGTCCCCTTCTGCGACAACGGTGCGGCTGTTTACACCTACGGGTTGGGTGATTGGAACGTTGCATGTGCCGCATGGGATGGGGTTGCTGCCGTTTCTCAATGGGGATGCGGCGTTCTTTCGGATGACGAATGTCAGCTTGCCGGAACAGCCTCGGACGATTCCGTTCCTCGCGTTGCAGCGTAAGGCTGCGCTCATTGTCGTCCCCGGGGAGGATGCATTGCTCGGGCTCCACGAGGATGACGGGCGCACTCGGCACGAGGTGACCTGCCTCTTTGCGGGCGGTCTGGTCATGGGGACCTTGCCCTTGCCCAAAGGAATGCGCGTTTCCGACGAGCTGATGCAATCAAAGGAATTTTTTGCGATCGAGGATTGCACTCTCGGCATCGATGCGTCACCAGAACCCACCATGGAAGCTGAAGAGCTGGTGTTCGTGCATGCCGCAGAGATGTTCGGCGTCGCGGAGCTTGAACCGGAATGATCGTTCGCCACGGAACCGGCCTCGGGAGGGCGGTCAAGGTCTTCGTCGCGCGAAACTGGGGGCTGATCCTCACGGTGGTCCTCACCGAGCAGGTGATCGTCGTCGTCTCGCGGTACTCGCGGGTGCTCGAAACCGACGTGTTTTCCGTGACCGCGATCGGTTTGATTGCGACAGTGGTTGGCATCTTCATCGTGTTCCGCTTCAACGAGGCCTACCAACGTTGGTGGGAAGCGCGAATTCTGTGGGGCGCTCTGGTCAACGAGAGCCGAAGCTTCGCTCGCGAAGTCATCACGCTTCTCACGCCCGAACGGGTGCCCAGCATCGCGACCAAGCAAGACGCTGCAAAGCTCCACACCGAGCTCGTCTATCGCCACCTGGCGTATTGCAACGCGCTTCGCCTCTCGCTGCGAGAGCAGGACGCATGGGATGAGCTTGCGCCATTCCTGAACGCCGACGAGCTGAGCGAGCTCGAGGGCTATGTGAACAAGCCGACGCGCCTCGATTACTCTCAAGCGGAGCGACTTGCCGAGGTGATCGGAACCGACACTGCCCAACAGGTGTTGCTAATGCAGTTCGATTCGACGCTCAATCGTCTCTACGACACCCAGGGCGGCTGCGAGCGCATCAAGAAGACCGCGTTCCCGGACGAGGTTCGTTTCATTTCGCGGGGCCTCGTGTGGCTCAGCGCCATCGCAGTCCCGATCGCGTTTCTCAGCGCCGACCGGCACATCCGGGTCATCGAGGTTCTTGCCGTCGTCGTGATCAGCCTCAGCTTCATGGTGGTCGAGCAGCTCGGTGCGTCGCTCAAGAACCCATTCGAGAACGAGGACAACGACACGCCCATGACGGCCCTTTGCCGCACCATCGAGATCGACCTGCGCCAGCAGCTCGGCGAAACTGACATCCCGCCGCCCGTCGAACCGGTCGGCGGTGTCTTGATGTAACCGCCGTCAGCCCTTCAGGGCCGACCGCATGACGTCGAGTGGCGGCTCGAAGCCCGTCCACATCTCGAAGGCGATCGCGCCCTGGTGCAACAGCATCCCGAGGCCGTCCACGATGGCGAGGCCGCGTTGCTCGGCCCGGGCCAGGACCGATGTCTTGAGCGGCTCGTACACCATGTCGAGAACAGCGGCCTCTGCAGGGAGGGCATCGATCGGCAGCGCTGCCGCGAAATCGGCCGCGCCCGCGTTCGATTTGAGCGTCGCGCTGGTGGCCTGGACCAGCAATGTCGCAGTTTCGAAATACCAGCTTGCCTCGCTGAGAGGGGCCGCCTCCAGGTTGCAATCGATGTGCTTCGCCAGCGAGTTACACAGCGCCTCGCTTTGTTCAGGCCTTCGGGACAGCACCGTGACGTCTTCCGCCCCGGCTCGAGAAAGCCCCACCACTGCCGCGCGTGCGGCGCCCCCCGCACCGAGCACGACGACGCGCGCCTCAGCCAACCGGACGCCTGCTTCCTCGAGCGAGCGGACCAACCCCGGGGCGTCGGTGTTGTGCCCAACGTACCGCCCGTCAGTGCGTACCACCGTGTTGACGGCGCCGATCGCTTGCGCCTCGGGAGTCACTTCGTCGACCAGCGTCATGATGGCTTCTTTGTGGGGCACGGTGAGGTTGTAGCCGTCGATCGCCGCCTCGTGTTGTTGCCGAACCGACTCTTGGAGGCCAGGCGGCGCGACCCCGAAGCGTTCGTAGCGAAGCTCGACCCCGATGGCGCGTGCAGCCGCTTCGTGCATCTGTGGCGATTTCGAGTGCGCGACCGGCCAGCCGAAGATCCCGAGGCGAATGGGGTCACTCATGGCCTTCGACCTTGGCACCGAACTCGCCGTCGAACACCCGTACGCGCAGTCGGTCGCCCTGCTTTACCTCGGACTCGCTCCGTACGGCACGGCCGGTCGACGTGTGCAGGGCGATGGCGTACCCGCGCTCCAGCACTCGCAACGGGGAAAGCGCATCCAATTGTGCGCAGAGCTCTGCGTACGAGGCGCGCGCTTCGCGCACCATGGGCCGCCCCCTACCCTGCAAGGTGAACCGGAGCGCGACCAGACGTTCGCGTCGGTCGCGAACGGGCATGCGACCTGCGTCCCTCAGCCTTGCCGCCAAGGCCGTTAGCTCGCGTTGGTCACGGCGCAGCACCGACCGTGGGTCGAGTCGCATGAGGCGCTGATGCAGGCCGGCCAGTCGTTCTTGAGTCGGGATCAGGACACCTCGTGCCCCGTAGAGTGGACGCAGCTGGCGCTCGAGCTGAAGCCGAAGGCCACCAACCCGGTTGTCCAACGCCTGGCTGAGCCGCCGCTCCAAAGACTGCACGTCTCGGAGCAAGGTATCGCGCTCAGGAACGACGATCTCGGCAGCGTTCGACGGTGTCGCGGCCCGCACGTCGGCAACCAAATCTCCGATCGTCACGTCTACCTCGTGCCCGACGCCGCTGACGATCGGGACTCGACACGCTGCGATGGCGCGCGCGACAGCCTCGTCGTTGAAGGCCCAAAGATCCTCGGCAGACCCGCCGCCCCGCGACACGATCACGACATCGAGGTTGTCGACTCGCTGAATCAGCTCGAGGGCAGATACGATGCTGCGCGGCGCTTCCTCGCCCTGCACGCGGCAGTCGGCCACGAGGATGTGGACGGGGCACCTCTGCGAAGCCACGCGAATGATGTCGTGCAGCGCCGCGCCTGTTCGGCTGGTCACGACGCCCACGACGCGTGGCAGCCGGGGCAGCGGACGTCGTCGCTCCGGGTCGAGCAAGCCCTCCCCTTCGAGCTTCGCGCGAAGCTTCCCGAACTGCGCCCCGAGGTCCCCTTCTCCAGCGAGCTTGGCCGATCGAGCGATGAGCTGGAACTGACCGCGCGCTGTGTACAACGACAACTTGCCGCGAAACCGAACGCGCGCCCCGTTCTCCAACGGCGCCGTGGTGCGCCGGACGTCGGACGCAAACATGACCCCGCGCAGTTGCGCTGGATCTTCCTCGTCGTTCAAGGAGAAGTAGACGTGCCCCTTCGCGCGGCGGACGTCCGACAGCTCGCCTTCGATGAGCACGTTCGCCCAGTTGTCTTCGAGCGTGAGCCGGACCGCGCGGTTGACTTCCGCCACGCGGAATACACGTTCCTCGCCGTCATGGCGCTGACCCTGAAGACGCTCGAAGAGCGGCATCTCCGACATGCGCGGACCGTAGCCGCAATCAACCCTTTGAAAAAGGGGACTGTCTCCTTTTTATCGGAGTGTGCTCGGTGAGTGTGGTCGTGGTTGGGGTAGGGTCCAATCTTGGCGCCAGAGAGGCGTCGATTCGCGGTGCGCGAGTGCTTCTGGATGCCCGGGAGGGGATCGAGGTGGACGAGGTGTCCGCGATCTACGAGACCGAGCCACTCGGGCCACCGCAACCGCCGTACTTGAATGCGGCGTTCCGGTTGCGGACCACGTTGTCGCCGCCCGAGCTGTTGCGTGTATTGTTGCGAACGGAACGTCGTCTCGCCCGCCACCGCGTGTCCGAGGAACGCTGGGGTCCGCGCAGCATCGATCTCGATCTGCTCTGGGACGAACGCGGGGCCTACGAGTCGGCAGATCTGCGCGTTCCACATCCCGAGCTCCAAAACCGCGACTTCGCGTTGGCGCCGCTCCTCGATGTGGCGCCCGAGCTGGGTGACGTTTTTCGGTCGGCGCTTCTGCAACACGGTGGCCGTCCGCCGGTATGGGCGCGGGCAGCCACGGTCCGGGTGACGCCATCACCGGCAGGCCTCGAAGTCGATGTGCAAGCCGACTCACTCGCCGACGCGTGTGCGCTTTGTGTGGAACACACGGCCGCCCGAGGACGCCCTTGGTCCACGCGCCACGCCACCATCGAGCCCGAGCCCGAACACTTCGCGATCGCACTGCGAGATACTTTTCGCACCGGCTTTGCTGTCCATCGGGCAACGATTAGCCACTGTTCGAAAACGCAGTGGTCCCTTGAATTACACGGTGTAAACACCGGGTTGCCCCTTGATGCCAATGTGCGACTGCGGACTACCTTGGGCGACCAGCGCGAAATCCATGCGCGTCTTTCGATGGTCGTGGCCACCGCGTAACGTCTTTTTTCTTGGCGAAACGTTTGTTGGTTCACGAATCGATGGCTAGTCTGGGACTGGGGGTTTCGGACAAAAGAACATGGCAGACGCACGCAAAGACAAGCGCACGCTGCTTTCGCTGAAGATCCGCTACAAGAGCGCCACGCTCGAGGACTTCATCGAACGCTACAGCAACGATATCTCGCGGGGGGGTGTATTCATCAAGGCCAAGAAGCCATTGGCCGTCGGTACGCTTCTGAAGTTCGAGTTCATCCTTCAAGATCAGTCGACGTTGCTCCATGGGGTGGGGCGCGTGGTCTGGCGGCGAGAGGGAGCCGAAACCGACCCGGAGAACCCATCCGGCATGGGCATCAAGTTCATCAAGATGGATCCGGAGTCTCGCTCGGTCGTCCAACGCATCGCTGAGGACCGCGGTCATCCCGGGGTCTTCGAGCAGGGCAAAGAGGGCGTCCGGCGTGTCCGGGAGCTAGCCTCCGACCCCGGCGATCTCGGCGAAGCCGATCGGACCAAGGTCCGTCACGTTAGCGAGTTCTTGGCTACCGCTCTTGAAGAAGGCGGCGCCGGGGATGCGGTGCAACGTGAAGCCGTCGCCGGCGTGGAGCGTGCCCGTCGTGGCGCGATGTCCGCCTTTGGCGGTTCGGGGCTCAGTACGAATAGTCGCCTCAGTAGCGCCGCGGCGCCGTCGATGGGAGAGCTTGATCCGAATGATGATTTTCTCGAGGATGAGACCACGAAGGTGCATGAGCTCCGCGAGTCCGATTACCCTGCGGACGCCGATGCTACGGTGATCGCCAAGGAAGCGGCTTCGCCCTTCGTGGCCGAGCAGCGCCTCACGCCTGTGGTGCCTGCAGCCTCCGCCCCGCAGCCCCCGTTGGCCACAGCCATTCCCGACCTGTTCGGTCCGGGTGTTGGCGAGTCCTTCGGCCCTGCGCCAGGCGAGTTCATCGATGCCAGCTTACTCGATCCGGCTGTGCCGACGGTCCCGCCGCCTGCAGCGGTCGTCGCCGAAGCGCCGGGTATTCCTGCGGAGGCATTCCAGGTCTCGCAGGCGACCACGCCGGCTTGGACCACGCATCCGACGCCCGTGAAGAAGAGTCTCAGCCCGTGGCTGTTCCTGGTGGCGTTGCTGTTGTTGATCGTGGCCGGCGGCGGTGCAGCTTGGCAATTCGGATACACGGATGACTTGATGAAGCTGGCTGCACCCTATCTCGGTGACTCCTCTGAGCCCGCTGCAAAGGCTCCCCGCGACGCCGAACCTGTAGTCGCCCGGGCGCCCGTGCCGGAAGAAGCCAACGCGGAGGTCCAACCCGCCGAAGAAGCGGTTGCTGCCGATGTGACCGAGTCCACGGAAGCGGCAGGCGAACCCACGGTCGAAGCCGAGGCGACGTCCGCAGCCGCGCCCGCCCCCGGTTTAGCGAAGTTCCAGGTCGTGTCGCGTCCCTCTGGCGCCTTCGTGAGTGTGAACGGAAAGGGCGTGGGCCGTACGCCGCTCGAGCTCGAATACGAGGTAGGCACCAAGGTTTCATTCTTCTCGAAGGCCCGTGGTTACCTGGCCCGAAGGCATCAAATCACGGTCGGGGCTGAGCAAGGGACGGTCAGTCTCTGGCTCGCGCCACTGCCCTACGTCGTCGAGGTCGTCACCAGCCCAGCGGGTGCGAGGGCCAGCGCGGTGGGTGGCGGCGAAACCAACACGCCGGGTTCGCTTCGGTTCAAGTCGATGCCAGCGTCCCGCACGATCCTCGTGTCCAAGGACGGTTACAAGACGGCAAGCCAATCCGTGAGCCGCGCCGACTTCATCGAAGAGACGCGCCGGATGGCCGCCACCATCAACGTGACGCTTCTTCAAGAGGCCGCAGCCGCCGAGGCCGCGCCGCCTTCGACTGACGCGAAGCCCGAGCCTGTCACCGAGCCGCCGCCGAGCGAAGTGAAGGCCGAGGCTACGTCTGCACCCGAGCCTTCCGAAGCACCAAAGGCCGCTGAAGACGCGCCTGCAGAACCTTCTGTGCCTAGCGAAACAGCCGCTGCCGACGCCCCTTAGGCTGCGGGTACAGGGCACGCACAAACACCAGGCCGCCCAAGAAGCCGCCGATGTGCGCGAACCACGCGACGCCGCCACCACCGTCCGCGATGATGCCGAGCGATAGGTAGCCCAGCACGAGCTGCATCACGAACCACAGCGCGATGAAGATCCAGGCCGGCACTTCCATGAAGTGAAGGAAGATGAAGATCGGGATGACCGTGACGACGCGGGCATGCGGGAAGAGAGTCAGGTAACCTGCCAAAACGCCCGAAATCGCGCCAGATGCGCCGATCATCGGCACCATGCTGTCCGGGTCCACGACGACCTGCCCGACGGCCGCGCCCACCCCGCAAAGCGCGTAGAACAACACAAAGCGGAACCGGCCGAGCGCGTCCTCGACGTTGTCACCGAAGACGTGGAGGAAGAGCATGTTGCTTCCGAGGTGCAGCCACCCGCCGTGAAGGAACATGCTCGTGAACGGTGTGACCCAGCTCCCGACTGCACCCCCGTCGGCGCGAGGCACGGTCCAGTGTCCGTGGACGATCACTTCCGGGATGACCCCGAAGCGCATCATCATCGCTTCGGCTGCCGGATCGGTGAGGTTCAGGGTTCCGAGAAAAATGAGCACGTTGGCACCGATGAGGGTCCACGTGACGATGGGCGTGCGGCGCGTATGGTTGATGTCGCGGATCGGGATCACGGTGCAGCGCGAACCATAGCGCGTCGCCGAGGCAGCGGCAGTCCCTCGTGCTAAGGCACCTCAATGGATGCGGGCCACCTCCTTGGACCTACGGGACCCCTGGCCCGCGGCGTCTCCGGCTACGAGCATCGTCCCGGCCAGGTTCGGATGGCCCGAGCCGTGCAGGACGTGCTCGAGCACGACGGGACTCTCCTGATCGAGGCTGGGACCGGCACTGGCAAGACTTGGGCGTATCTGATTCCCGCGGCGCTGAGCGGGCGACGGGTCCTGGTGTCGACCGGCACTCGCGCACTGCAGGACCAGATCATGGAGAAAGACCTGCCGGCCCTCAAGCATCACCTCGGCATCGAGATCGACGCGGTCTGCGTGAAGGGCCTCGGCAACTACCTCTGTCGTCGCCGATTCGACGAGCTCTCGACCAGTGTGGACGCCACCCAACCGCGCTTTGCGCGCTCGTTGCCCACGCTTCGAAGCTGGGTCGAGACGACTGATTCCGGAGACCGCGCGACCCTGGCCTCGATCGCCGAAGAAGACCCGATTTGGTCACGCGTGGTGAGTGGTTCGGACACTCGAATCGGCGCCCGTTGTGGTTACTACGACGAGTGCTTCGCGACACGCGTACGCCGGCGCGCAGAGGGCGCACAGCTCGTGGTGGTCAATCACCACTTGTTCTTCGCCGACCTCGCGCTTCGAGATACCGGCTTCGCCTCGGTACTACCGGACTACGACGCGGTGATCTTCGACGAGGCACATCAGATCGAGGACACCGCAACGCTCTTCTTCGGCTCCCGCGTATCGGTGGCCATGCTCGAACGGCTGGTGCGCGACGCCCGAGCAGCCCTTCGCGGTGAATCCGGTGGTGCGCTCGCCGGAGAGCGCTGTGCCGGTGGTGCGCTTGCCCGAGAGCGCTCTGCCGACGGGCAGCGGCACGAGACCCGCCTGCTCGACGCGGTGCTGCAGCAGTCCTCCAACTTCTTCAGCGCCCTACCCGCCAACGCCAACGGCGGTCGCGTCTCGTTGCCCCCCGAAGCGATCCCGCAAGACGCGCTATTCGCATTGGACAACGTCCTCGCGGAGCTCTCCGCGTCATGCCGGAACGCTCGGCCGCCTCAAGAGAACGTCCTGCAACTCGCGAGGCGGGCCGACCAACTCCGTGACGCACTCGGTTCGCTCGATGCCGCGGGGCAAGTGAGCTGGGCCCAGGGGAGCGGCAGGAGCTCGTCTGTAGGTTCGAGCCCGATCGACGTCGGCCCGCTGTTGCGTGAGCGACTCCACGAACGCGTTCCCTGTGGGGTGTTCACCAGCGCAACGCTGACCACGGGTGGCGACTTCGGCTTCGTCAAACGTCGCCTCGGAATCGAAAGCGAAGTCAGCGAAGAAGTCGTCGAGTCCCCCTTCCGCTACGAAGAGCAAGCCGCGCTGTACGCGCCGTTGCATCTACCCGACCCCCGCGCGTCGGACTTTCCGGACATTGCCGTCAAAGAGATCCTCGAGCTCATCCGCTTGTCGGAAGGGGGCGCTTTCGTCCTTTCCACCTCCCTTCGCATGATGCGAATGCTCGCCAAGCGTGTGGGCGACGAGCTCGACCAAGAGTGGTTCGTTCAAGGCGATGCTCCGAAACAGACGTTGCTCGACCGATTTCGCGACCAAGGCAACGCGGTGTTGTTCGCAACAGCGAGCTTTTGGGAAGGTGTCGACGTCCCGGGCGCCGCTCTTCGACTCGTGATCATCGACAAGCTGCCCTTCGACGTTCCGAGCGACCCCGTCGTGGCGGCCCGCTGCGAGCGCCTCGACGAGGCGGGCGAATCTTCCTTCATGCGGTACCTCGTTCCGGCCGCTGCCTTGTCACTGAAGCAGGGGTTCGGGCGGCTGATCCGAACCACCCAGGACCGTGGTGTCGTGGCGATCCTCGACTCGCGAATCCGCCGGACAGGCTATGGAAAAGTCTTTCTTCGAAGCCTTCCTCCGGCCCGGGAGTGCGATACTTTAGAGGAGGTTCGGGAGTTCTTGATCTCTTCGGGCCAACACTCCAACATGTCGTCGCGGCCCGCGCTGCCGAAGGAGGCCCTGTGACCCAAGCCGTAGCCGAACCCCAAGGCTCTGCAGCCATCCCCGAAGCGGAGCATCGCATCGAGCCCACCTCACAGTCGAGGCTCGACGAAGGGCTTGCGATCCTCGAGGACCACAAGCAGGAGTGGGCGACGCTCGCGGTCGACGAACGCATCGAGCTCCTCGAGCACGTCCGCGATGGAATGGTCGCCGTAGCGGAACGTTGGATGGACGCGGCCATGGAAGCCAAGGGCATGACCCCCGGCACGGGCGAGGAGGGTGAGGAGTGGCTTGCTGGTCCCGGGGCCATCGTCAAGAACCTGTCGCTTTTGATCGCATCGCTTCGTGACATCGACGACCACGGTGTTCCGCAGCTTCCCAAAAAGCCGTACACGCGTGCCGATGGTCAGGTTGTGGCGCCCGTCTTCCCGGCCGACGGCTGGGACGGCGTCCTGTTCATGGGGTTCACGTCCGAGGTCTGGATGCAGCCGGGCGTCACCCTCGACAACCTGAGCGAGAACCAGGCCGCGTTCTACAAAGAGAAGTCGCCCAAAGGAACACTCGCCCTAGTGCTCGGCGCCGGTAACGTCGCTTCGATCGGGCCGATGGATGCGCTCTACAAGCTCATCGTGGAGGGCCAAGTCGTCCTCTTGAAGATGAATCCGGTCAACGAGTATCTCGGCCCGTTCGTCGACGAGGCATTTGCGCCGCTCCGCGAGCGAGGTTTCTTTCGGGTGGTGTACGGCGGCGCTGCAGAAGGCGGGTATCTTTGCACGCATCGATTGGTCGAAGAGATTCACATCACCGGATCGGACAAGACTCACGATGCCATCGTCTTCGGCGTTGGGGAGGAAGGAGCACGTCGCAAGGCGAATCGCGAGCCCCGCAACACCAAGCGGCTGAGCAGCGAGCTCGGCAACGTGAGCCCGATCATCATCGTCCCCAGGGCCCCTGGTCGCAAAAGGACCTCGACTTTCACGGTGTCAACCTCGCCTCTTCGTTGTGCAACAACTCCGGGTTCAACTGCGTCGCAACCCGGGTCGTCATTCAGCATGAGCAGTGGGACCAGCGCGAGGATCTACTGCGGTCTTTTCAGAAGGCATTGCAGAACGCCGACGATCGGAAGCCGTACTACCCCGGCGCCGAAGACCGCCAGAAGATGTTTGTCGAGCGCCACCCAGACGCCGATGAGTTCGGGGCCAAAGGCCCGGGCCAGGTCCCGTGGACGCTGATCCATCATCTCGACCCCAGCCAAACCGATGACATCTGCTTCACCACCGAATCGTGGTGCGGTCAGGCCAGTGAAACCGCGCTTTCGGCGGATTCGGTCGCCGAGTACATCGATAAGGCGGTCGACTTCTGCAACGACTCGGTCTGGGGGCACGCTCAGCGCGGGGATCTTCGTGCATCCCAAGTCCCTGAAGGACCCCGCCGTCGCCGAGGCGGTCGACCGAGCGATCGCCAACCTTCGGTATGGCAGCGTCTGCAGTCAATCATTGGCCCGCGACTCAACTACGCACTGGTCACCCCGACCTGGGGGGCGTTCCCAGGGCACACGACCGAAGACATTCGCTCCGGCCGAGGCATCGTGCACAACACGTACATGTTCGACAAGCCCCAGAAGTCGGTGCTACGCGGGCCGTTTCGAATGTGGCCGAAGCCCCTTTGGTTCATCGACAACAAGGCCGGAGCCACCGTCGGCCGAAAGATGACGTATTTCAACGCGGACCCGTCGTTGATGAGGCTTCCCGGCATCCTTTGGGCCGCGATGTTCGGCTAAGAGGGGACCAGAGGGGACTAGAGGGGTTCGCGCGCGAGTAGGGCTTCGTAGGCGCGGCCGGGCTCGGCATCGGTCGCCACGTCGAGGCCCGCATCCTGCCAACCCGCCTCTTGGACCTGGCCGAACGGGTCGCGCGCGCCGTGGAACCCCGCGCGCTGGTCGACGACCGTCTCGAAGCCCCGCGTCGAGCAAGCCCTGCGCCGCGCGCAGAGAGCGAATGCCTGTCCTGCACCCGAGCACGAGCTTCGCATCCTTCGCAAAGGCGGCGGCTACCACGGACAGGAAGTCCGGGTTTGGGCGCATGCCTGACGGCGTCGCGTGCAACAATGGGATGTTGTAAGCGCCTGCGGGATGGCCCGCATCGAACTCCGGGATGGAGCGAACGTCGAGGTACGCATGGCCGCCCTCTTTCACGAGCGCGTCTGCCTCCTGCGGTGAAACCCGTTTGACGGTCATGCCGTAGCTCTAGGGTCGTCCCCGACGAGAGCAAGCCGGCGTGTCAGTGTTTCGTACTCTGCAGGAACAGTTTCTCGAGGGTTTGGCGTTCCGGGATCATCGCATCGAGCCGCGCGCCCGCTGCGTTCGAGACCCGAATGATTTCATCGACCGCGTTCTGACCTTCGACCTCCAGGGTAAGATGCCCGCCGTCGTAATCGAGGATCGCTCCCCGCGAGCTGAGCGCATCCTTGAGTGCGTGCGATGCGCCACTCAGGCGAACCTCGACCCGGCGTCCTGCGGTCTCCACCAGGTCGTGCACCCGTCCCTCGGATGTAATTTTGCCCTGCTGCATGATCACGACTCGGTCGCACAGCTCCTCTACATCGCTCAGGATGTGGCTCGTGAACAAGAGCGTCTTTCCGCGTTCTCGTTGCTCGAGCAGCAAGTCACGCACCTCTTTTCGGCCGATGGGGTCGAGGCCGCTCATCGGCTCGTCGAGTATCAAGAGGTCCGGGTCGTGCAACAGAGCCTGCGCGAGCCCGATCCGCTGCATCATGCCTTTGGAGAACTTCCCGATAGGCCGGTCTACCGCGTGGCGAAGACCCACTTTGTCGATCATGGCCTCGGAGCGAGCAAGCCGATCGGCTTTCGAAAGGCCGACTAGCCGTCCACACAGGTCCAGAAACTCGAGCGGCTTGAGGTACTGATAGATGTACGGGTTCTCCGGCATGTAGCCGACCCGCTTGGCCGCTTCGCGATCGTCTGCCGACCGGCCAAAGAGCCGGATCTCGCCCTCGGTCGGGAAGATGAGTCGAAGGATCGCCTTGATGGTGGTTGTCTTGCCCGCGCCGTTGGGTCCGAGGAGGCCGAAGATCTCCCCTCTCTTCACGTTGAAGCTGGTGCCGTTGACTGCCTCCACGCGCTTTCGGAAAAACCCGATGTGAAAGACCTTCCGAAGACCTTCCACCTCCAACACGAGATCCTCACTCATGGAGCACCCCTCGAAGGCATCGGACCACGGCGTCGACCTCGTTGTTGCGCATCTGCGGATAGAGCGGAAGCGCGATCCCGCGCGCTGCGAGATGCTCGGCGATGGGCAGCGAGGCCTCACTGCCCGCAAAGCTCCCGAGCTTGTGAATCGCGAACGACAGAAGCCCGGCCTCGACGCCGCGCTCGCGCATTTTTTCGCGTACGGTGTCGCGGTCGTGGCCTTGAGGCAGGACCACGCCAAAGGTTTGATAGTTGGATTCCGAGCCGTCCGGGGTCCTTTGAAGATCGATTTCGCCGCCCCAGGCGTCGCGATAGAGGGCGCCGAGCTCGCGCCGTCGTGCGACCATCTCGTCGAGGCGCTGGAGCTGCGCCAGCCCCAGCGCGGCGGCAATGTCGGTCATCCGGAAGTTGCCGGCCGCCACGACGAACTCTCCGCGTAGCTGTCCGTGGTTGCGCAGCATGCGGAGCTTTTCGGCAAGGTCATCGTCGTCGGTGAGGCACATTCCGCCTTCCCCCGTCGTTAGGATCTTCCGCGGGTGAAAGCTCAGACACGATATCTTGCCGAGGCTGCCGCACGGACCGCTCGCAAAACGGCTCCCCAACGCGCACGCTGCATCTTCGATGATGGGCAGCGCTCCGAGCGCCTCGCGGATCTGTTCGGCGCGCGCCGGGTTGCCGAACTGATCGATCACGATCGCCGCTCTCGTGTTGCCGTTGCGCGCTTCGCGCAGAGCCTCCGCGGTGCTGTTCCACTCGTCCTGATCGACGTCGACGAACCGAACCTTCGCCCCGGCAACTCGAATCGCATGCGCTGGGCTCGGCCAGCTCAACGCCGGACACAGCACCTCGTCGCCCGGCCCCACTTGGAGTGCCCTGAGCGCGAGCTGCAGCGCAGCGGTTCCGCTGGACACCGCGATGGCGTGCGCCCGGCCGACCAGGGCGGCGACCGATTGCTCGAACCGCTCGACTAGCGGTCCCTGCACGAGCTGTCCAGATTCGAGAACGGCGGCGACGGCGCGCTGCTCGTCCTCGCCGATCCACGGTTTTGCCAGGTGGATCAAGATGGCTTGATCTTACCAGCTCGGCCCCGCAAACGACCAGATTGCGGGGCTCGGCCGCTGGCCGCACCCTACGCCTGTGGATCCCGCGCTTCAGCTCGACTCACTGGAACGAGCCCTCACACGCCTCGGGATTCGCTTGGTCGAGGAGGAGCTCCCCGAGGAAGCCCATATCGATGGGGGCCTGTGCACAGTCGAGGGTCAGCTCGTGCTCTACGTCTCGCCCACGGCCCCGCCGTGGCGCCGCGCCGAGGTGCTGCTCCGCGCCCTCCGCCGATTGCCTCACGGGGACGTGTGGCTTCCGCCGGAGATCCGCCGGCTACTCCAGAGCGACGATTTCTGCGGCAACCCCGTTCGACTGGTAGGCTTGAAGGGCGAGGAAAAAACTTGAGTGGTTTAGGCTTGATACTTTCAGGGGGCGGCGCACGAGGCGCGTACGAGGTCGGCGTCCTCGAGTACGTTTTCAGCGAGTTCGCAGACGCACAGGGCAACGCCCCAAAGGTCGACCTGATCTCGGGAACCAGCGTGGGTGCGGTCAACGGCGCGTTCGTCGCGTCGGCCATTGGCGAGATGCCCGGCGCCATGAAAGATCTCGTGTCGTTCTGGGCGGACCTCGAGCTTGCGGACGTGTTGGGATTCGGTTTCAAGCAAGCCGCAGGCCTCTACCGCGTGCTCCTCGGTGGCACCGGTCAGGCGCGCGGGGTGTTCGACCCCGCACCGCTATCGGCGCTCGTCGGAAGGGCCGTTCGATGGCGACGGCTCCGGCGGAACATTGAAAGCGGAGCCCTCCGCGGCCTCACCGTCAGCACGACGCACGTCGGCACCGGGCAGCCCGTGATTTTTGTCGATGCCGCCCCGGGCGTTGGAATTCCCAAGGGTTTGGGCCTCCATGCGCTGGTCCGGCGGGCCAAGATCGGCCAGCACCACGTGCTTGCATCCGCAGCGATTCCGCTGATCTTCCCCGGCGGTCGATATCGGCGACGAGATCCATTGCGACGGAGGTCTTCGCCTCAACACGCCGATGGGTCCTTCGGTGCACCTCGGGATGAATCGCCTGTTGGTGGTTGGGCTTTCGACTCCATACCCAGCGGGACGGCGCGCCGTGCAAGACGGTAAGTACCCGGGCGCGACCTACATGCTCGGCAAGGTGCTCAACGCGTTTCTACTCGATCACCTCAACACCGATCTTCTCGAGGTGCAGCGCATCAACGATTTCCTGAAGGACGGTATCCACGCTTACGGGCCCGAGTTCCTCGACCGCATCAACGAAGCCGCGAAAGCGCGCGGTGCGTTGGCAGAGCGCCGCTTGCTCAACTCGCTCGTGCTCCGGCCCACCACCGACATCGGCCAGGTTGCCTCCGACTACCTCGCGTCCAATCGCGTTCGTTTCGGCAAGAGCCTCGGTCGCGCGTTCATCAGCATGTTGGACGTCGGCGCTGGGGCGGACGCCGACTTGGCGAGCTACCTCTTGTTCGACGGTGGCTTCGCGCAGACCCTCATCGAAATGGGGCGCCGCGATGCGCACGCGAGACGAGACGAGATCGAGGCTTTTCTATTTGAGGACCCCGACGCCATCCTATCCCCATCCAACACTGTGGAGACGGTGGAACATTCAGAGTCCAAGCCTCCGGAATAGCAGAGACTTCCCAGCCCCCGACACCTGTGGACAAACAGTGGAACCCTGACCATGGGGTCAGTGACATTGTAATATTGTACCCATACAGTCGGCTGTGGTACGCTCCATGGGTGGCTCAACCCAGCGTCGCGCACATCTCTGAAAACGCGACTCAGTCGTCGCACCGCCTCGTCCACAACATCGGGCTCGTCGTCCGAGGCAAAGAAGAAGTCATCAAGTTGGCTGTCGTCTCGCTTCTGGCGCGGGGTCATTTGCTTCTCGAGGACGTGCCGGGCGTAGGAAAGACCACTCTGGCTCGGGCGCTCGCGGCGTCGGTAGGCGTCTCCTTCCGGCGCCTTCAATGCACCTCCGACTTGATGCCCACCGATGTGTTGGGCGGCAATGTGTTCAATCAGCTGCAGGGCACATTCGAGTTTCGGCCCGGTCCGATCTTCACGCAGGTTCTCCTCGCCGACGAGGTCAACCGCACCACGCCCAAGACGCAAAGCGCGCTGCTCGAAGCCATGGATGAACGCCAGGTTTCGATCGACGGTGAGACGCACCAGCTCGAAGAGCCGTTCTTCGTCGTGGCGACGCAAAACCCACAAGAGTTTTACGGAACCTATCCTTTGCCTGAGTCCCAGCTCGATCGCTTCTTGGTGCGCCTGAGCATCGGCTACCCGCCGCCAAGCGTCGAACGCGAGGTGCTTACTCGTCGCGGTGCCGATCCGGTCCAACAGCTCGAGCCGGTCATGAGCGCTAGCGAGCTGCGGCATGTGCAGCAGGCGGTCGACTCGGTGCGCGTGGACGACGCGGTCCTCGACTACCTACACCGAATCGTGATCGCCACGCGCAACACACCTCTGTTGTCGATCGGCGTATCCACTCGAGGTGCGCTCGGTTTCGAGCGGGCGGCCCGGGCTCGCGCGTTGGTGGAAGGGCGGACCTTCGTGCTTCCCGATGACGTCAAAGCGCTCGCGGGCCCCGTCCTGGCCCACAGGGTGAAGATCAGTGGTGGCTTGGGCGGCGGAGCGGCTCGCGACGACGCGCAACGCGTGATTCGCGAGCTACTCACGGTCGTGGCCGTCCCTATCTGATCGGTCCCATCGATGCGGATCTTTCGACGAAGGCGGAGCAGAAGGCGGTTTCGACTCACACGCGAAGGCCGCGCGTTTCTCTTCATCACGATCGGTGTGGGCCTTGCGGCGGTCAACACGGCGAACAATCTTCTCTACCTCGTCCTTGGTCTGCTCCTCAGCCTCTTGCTGGTGAGCGGCGTGCTCAGCGACCTGGCGCTCTGGCGGCTCCAGATCAAACGCAAGCTCCCGACGCGCCTGTTCGCCGGGACGCGCTCCTACATGGATGTGGCGCTGCTCAACGAGAAGCGCTGGCTCTCCAGCATTTCGATCGAAACCATCGACGAGCTCGACGGTGCCGAGACTGAGGCCGCAAGGTTCGTTCGCGTCGGGCCGGGCGAGACACAGGTTGCAAGCTACGGATTCGAAACGAAGCGCCGGGGGATCATCGAGCTTGGCACGATGCGGGTGCTCACGCGCTACCCGTTCGGACTCATCGAGAAGGGCTACGTCACGTACCTTCCCGACGAGGTCATCGTCTATCCGCAGCTGCTCGAATACGTCGCCACGCCGGTCAGTCGTCCCATGCAAGGTGATGCTGCGCCCATCCACCAGACCGGTCGGGGCAGCGAGTTCGCCGGCAGCGTCCGTTTCTATCGTGAAGGCGACGAGGCGAGGGACATTCATTGGAAGCGAACGGCCAGCCGGGGCGAGCTCGTCGTGCGTGAACACGAACGGGATTCGAACGCCCTCGTGACACTGACGGTGAACAACCTTCTCGCGGTGAGCGGCGAGGACGAAGCCGCCTGGACAGAGCGCTTCGAGACTTCGATTTCCGAGGTTGCGACCGCCACCGCCGCCTACCTCACCCAGGGCGTTTCGGTGCAGGTTCAGACCAACGACAGCGTCTCACCGCTGGTCGCCGGAGGCACCCCGCCTGACCCGATCTGGCGTTTCCTCGCGCTCCTCCGGCCATGCCGCGCGCAGGCGCCTCAGGGCCGAAAGAAGAAGCGGTGGGCCGCATGAGGTTCGCCTTCGCTCACAAGCTCGTTACTTACCTGTTCGCAGCTCTCGGCCTGATCGCGCTCATGCTGGGCACGACGTTCAGCCCTGTCGAATCGGTGCTCCTCGTCGCGGCGTTCGTTGCGAGCTGGTTTGCCGAGCCTCCGCTTCTCGATCGCGCCGGGTACTCCCGCTTCTGGAACGCCATGGCGGTCGTGTTTCTCTTCGTTCAGATCGCGCGCGCGTTCTCCGGGGAGGCGTTGCTCAGCGTCGGCGTGCAATACGCTGCCTTCCTTCAGATCTCCCGACTTTCGCATCGCAAGACGGCGGCCGACTATCAACAGATCGCCATTCTCGGGTTCCTACACCTGATCGCCGGCACCGTACTGTCGGCCGGGCTCGACTACGCGGTCGTGTTCTTCGGCTTCGTCGTAGTGATGCCGTGGATGCTTGCCCTCACTCACCTTCGAAAAGAGTTGGAGGACCAACACGGCGCCGGCACCGCCATGCTTCGTGGTGAGCTCAACAGCGAAGAGTTCGCGACGGCTGCGTTCTTCGGCGGCACTACGCTTCTCGCCGTCCCACTGTTCGTCCTGACGGCGGCCATGTTCTTTGCGTTCCCGCGCGTCGGCATGGGGTACTTGTCCAGCCTGGGCGCTCCCACCCAATCGGTTGCCGGTTTCGGCGACGACGTCGAGCTTGGCGGCTTTGGGACGATCCGGGATGACCCCACGGTGGTCATGCGGGTCAAGCCAAAGACCAGGCCCGACCCCCCACCGCAGTCCATCGGGGTGCGTCTCCGTGGCACGTCGTTCGACCGCTACGACGAGGGCCGCTGGTCGCGTACCCGAACGAAGGGCGCCCTGCTCAAACGTCTTCAAGACGAGTACATCGTTTTCCGTCCGCCTCGACCCGACGACCAGGAGTACGAGATCATTCTCGACCCCATGGAAGAGGCGGTCTTGTTCCTCCCTCGGGGCACTGTGGCGCTCCGGGTCCCACCGACGGTCCGCGCAGGTCGCGATCGATACCGGCAGATTACGCACGCGCCCGGGCTGGACATTCGCTACGGCGGGAGCACCCAAGGTCCCCTCACGTACAAGGCTTTCGTCGCACCGAAGGGCGGCGGTTTCGCGGAGCACATCCCCTCGGCCCTTCGCAAACACTACATCGAAGTCCCCGCTGGCTACGGGCGGGTGGCCGACTTGGCGCGAGAAGTCGTGCGGGGCGCCTCCAATCCGCATGCCCAAGCTCAGCTCGTCGAGCGATACCTTCGTGGAGGCGGCAACTTCCGCTACACCCTCGAGCAACCCGACACCGAAGGCAAAGACCCGCTGCACGTCTTCTTGTTCGAAGCGAAGGCGGGGCACTGCGAGTATTTCTCCACGGCCATGGCTCTCATGATGCGCACGCTCGGGCTGCCGGCGCGCAACGTCACCGGCTTCCTCGGAGCGGACTACAACCCCTACGGCGACTACTACGCCGTTCGCAATGGAAACGCCCATAGCTGGGTCGAAGTGCTCATCAACGGGCGGTGGATCACGTTCGACCCCACGCCGGCCTCGGGGCAGGTGTTCGCCGCGCCTTCGGGCCTGGCGGTCAAGCTCCGCCAGATGATGGACGCCATGCGCGTGCGCTGGGCCGACTACGTGGTCGAGTACAATATTCGGGACCAAGCCAAAGCCCTCCGGGGCCTTGCAGCGTGGTACCGGTCGCTCCGTCGGGCCCGCCGCGCCTCGCAATCGGACGACAGCTCAGGCGACGAGCAAGATTTCGGCCCTATTCCGTTCCGCCCCGACTGGCGCTGGTTTATCGCGATCATGAGTACGTTCGGGGTGGGCGTGCTGTATGTCCGCTGGCGCCGCAAACGACGGCGCCAAACGCGTGCGGGCCGGCAGCTCGATCCAGACCGGGATCGCGCGGTACGCCTCTACCTGTCGCTCGAGAGCAGCCTTCGAAACGCGGGACACGCTCGCCCGCCCGACGTGACGCCGATCGAGCACGCCGAAGAGCTTGGTCGCTCGGGATTCCCCGCGGCAGACGAAGTTCGCGAGGTCACCGATGCGTACCTCGCCGCGCGTTTCGGCGAGCATGGCTTGCCGCCCCAGGACTACCATCGGCTACGGCAACTAAGTCGCAGTATCCCCAGCAAGGCGAAGCGCCGGCCTACTGCGTGAGAAACCAACCGGTTGCAACGCCGACCGCAGCAAGCCCGAGAACACCGAGGACGACGAAGACCACCTTCGAGCCGCCGCCGCTCTTCTCGGCGGGCGCATCGGTTTGGGTTGCCTTGGCTGGCTGAGTCCCGGGATCCACCGCGATAGAAACTGGGGTCGCCCCGGGCGGCCGGAAGGTCATGATCGGCTGTGCCCCGGGCGCCCCGGTTGACCGCGCAGGCGGGTTCAACGAGGGTCCCATCGGCACGGCGTCCGGCCTGGGGGTCCTCACACTGTCTTTCGACTCGAACCAACCCATCGTCGCGCCAGCCGGCGCACTGTCGCGCACGTTTTCAATCGCCGTCTCGACTTCTGCGTCACCGGCAAACCAGCTGCTTGGGTCGACGAAATCCGATGCATCGAGTGGCCGCGTGCCGTCACCCGCTTGCACGGCGAACGTCGTTGATGGGTCGATCGGGACACCACCGTCGCTTTCGAGCGATGTAAAGCGCCCCAGCTCTTCTTGAATCATGCCGTCGATCATCATCGGTTGCGGGGGCACTGATTTCTGGCGCTCGAGGGCAGCTTGGACGAGGTTCGCGATGTCGTACGATGTCACTTTCATCTGATGGTGGAATAGATAGCTCGCAAGCGCGTCGCCGAACTCGCGCGCGCTTGGAAAACGGTCGTCCGGATCCTTGGCAAGCGACTTGAGAATCAGCGACTCGAACTGCGGGTCAACCTCCGGGTGAACCCCGATGAGGCTCGGAACATCCGCATTGGACACCGCTTGGACGGTTTCGTAGTCGGTGTCGCCCAAGAACAGACGTCGACCGGCAAGCATCTCCCAGAGACACACCCCCAGCGCGAAGATGTCCGCACGCTGGTCGATGTTCTGCCCCGTGGCGACCTCCGGGGACAGGTAACTGAACTTCCCCTTCACGACGCCGGGGTCGGTGCGCTCGAGCTGCGTGCGCGCCTTGGCCAGCCCGAAGTCGGTGACCTTCACCTCACCCCGCTTGCTGATCAGGATGTTCGGCGGAGACACGTCGCGATGCACCAACTCCACCGGATGTCCATCGTCGTCGACGAGCTCGTGGGCGTAGCTGAGCCCGCGGCACGTCTCCATCGCGATGTAGATCACATCCTTCAAAGGGAAGACCTCCTCCTTGAGACGAAGCGTCTCCATGATCTTTTTGAGGTTCGTCCCATCGACGAACTCCATCACGATGAAGAAGCTGTTGTCGGACTTGCCGATGTCGAAGACGCTGACGATGTTCGCGTGCGTCAGCCGCGCGCCGAGCCGTGCTTCGTCGAGAAACATCCCGATGAAATTCGTGTGTGAGGCGAGGTGCGGCAGAACGCGCTTGATCGCGACGCGTTTCTTGAAGCCCTGAACGCTCGTTGCCTCGCCGAGGAAAACCTCAGCCATCCCCCCGGCTTCCAGCTTTTCGAGCAGGTGATATCTCTGCTCGCTCATCCTCGCTCGCCTGCTCCCCCCCTGAGGCGTTTTTCCATTGTCCTTTGCAGGCACTATCGCGGTCAAGGAACGGATGCCATTGACACGCCGCCCCTGCGGGGCTTGACTGCTGCCGTGTCCCGCTCCCACAAGCCCCTCCGAATCGCTCCGTCCGTTCTTTCGGCTGATTTTGGCCGCCTTGAGGCTGAAGTCCAGGCCGTCGAGGAGGCCGGCGCCGACTGGATCCACGTCGACGTCATGGACGGCCGATTCGTTCCGAACATCACGATTGGACCGCTCGTCGTGAAGGCGATCCGTGCTGCGACCAAGCGCGAGGTCGATGTTCACCTCATGATCGTCGAACCGGAGAAATATGTTCAGCTGTTTGCCGATGCGGGCGCGGACATCATCACGGTCCACGCCGAGGCCTGCACGCACCTGCACCGCACGCTCCAGCAGATTAGGGCCCTCGGCAAGCGCGCCGGCGTGTCGCTCAACCCCCATACCCCTCCCGATTGCCTACGCCACATCTTGCCGGAGGTCGACCTCATCCTCGTGATGAGCGTCAACCCGGGCTTTGGCGGTCAGAGCTTCATTCCAGCCGCCAATGACAAGCTTGCGCAGATTCGCACCATGATCGACGACGCGGGTCTCGACATCGATCTCGAGGTCGACGGCGGCGTGAAGCCCGGGGTGGCGCGGCAAGTCATCGACGCGGGCGCCGACGTGATCGTCGCGGGGAGTGCGGTCTTCAACCAAGACAACTACGCGGCCGCCATCGAAGCGCTCCGAAAGGACGCCGAATGAACGACGACCCAGCTCTGACGACCGTATTCGTCGATCGCAAAGCGACCAAGCGCAAGCTTCGCAAGAGCCGCCTGGTGGTCGAAGACGGGCCGCAAAAAGGGACTCGTCTCGACATTGCCAGCGAGCGGATGACCATCGGCCGTAGCGGCATCTGCGACTTGCAGCTCACGGACGACGGGGCGAGCGGCACGCATTGCGAGATCGTCGCCAAGGAGACGGGCTTCCTGCTCCGCGACCTCGGCTCGACGAACGGGACCTGGGTCGCTGGTGTGCGGGTCCGCGAAGCATGGCTCGAACCGGGCATGCCATTGCGGATCGGCAATACGGTCATTCGCTTCGAGCATGGGTCCGGGTCGATCGAGATCGCGCTCAGCAGGCGCGAGCAATTCTACGACATCGTCGGGCACGGCGTCCGCATGCGCGAGATTTTCGCAGTTCTCGAGAAGGTGGCTGCATCGGACCTGACCGTGCTCGTTCGGGGCGAAACAGGCACCGGCAAGGAGCTCGTGGCGCGCGCCATTCACCGCGCGTCCAAACGTTCACAGCGCGCGCTCATCGTTCAAGATTGCAGCGCAATCCCAGCGAATCTCATCGAAAGCATCCTGTTCGGGCACGAACGCGGCTCGTTCACCGGGGCCGCGGACCGGAAGCAAGGGTGCTTCGAAGCGGCGGACGGCGGCACGTTGTTCTTGGACGAGATCGGCGAGCTCGACCTCAGCCTTCAGCCGAAGCTGCTGCGCGTGCTCGAAACGCGAGAGGTGCAGCGCGTCGGTGGCACACGCATGATCCCTATCGACGTGCGCATCGTGGTCGCGACGAACCGCGACCTCCGCCAAATGGTCAACGAGGGAACGTTTCGCGAAGACCTCTACTACCGCCTGAGCGTCGTTCAGGTCGACTTGCCCCCGCTCCGCGAGCGTCCCGAGGACGTCGCTGCGCTCGCGCAACAGTTTCTCGAGGACTCGGCGAAGCGCGGCCACCACGGGGAGGACACGGGTTTCACGATCACGCGCGACGCGATGATGAAGCTTCAGGCCTACCCGTGGCCGGGCAACGTCCGCGAGCTCAAGAACACGATCGATCGTGCAGTCTCGCTCGCCGATGGAACCGAGCTCGGCATGCAGGACCTCTTGCCCGCGTCCCAGAAAACGCCCCCGGTGTTCTTCCCGGGTGGCACTGCGGAGCAGTTCGTCGAGAACGAAATCCCGTTCAAGGACGCCAAACAAAAAGTCGTCGATGCGTTCGAGGCGCAGTACCTCAAGGCCGTGCTCGACAAACACGGCGACAACATCAGCCGCAGCGCGCGAGCGGCAGGCCTCACCCGCTATCACCTCCGCGAGCTTGCCAAACGGTACGGTTTGCGGGGCGAAACCAACGGCCCCGACGACGAAGATTGAGCAATCGAGCGTCCGGGCGCCTATCATGGAGGTCATGAGGGGGCTCGCGTTCGTGTTGGTCGCAGCGGTGGCGCTCGGTTGGGCGCAACCGGCCGTTGCCGACGTCGTCACGGCGCAGACAGCCGCCCCCGCACCCCACTGGGCCAAGTCGATCGAAGTCATTGACGACGGTGCGCCCGTGATGCTCGGACCGGACAGCGAGTCGCGGCGCCGCGGGACGATCGGCGCCGGCACCCGCCTCGGCTTCACGCGTCGCGTGTTCGGCAAAGGTTGCTCGACCGGGGTCTGGTACCAAACGAGTGAAGAGCTCTTCATCTGCGAAACACACGTCAAGCCATCACCGTCGCCGCCCGGACCCCGCGTCGACGAGCTTGCTTCCTCGGGCTCCCGCTTGCCGCAGCGCTACGCCTTCATCCGTTTCGACGGCACCCGCGCTTACGCACATCCGAGCGACTACTTCCGAAACGACTACATCGAAGCGTTCGGCAAGGGCTTCGGCATTGTCGTCACCGGCGAGCAGGTGTACGAGGGCGTTGAGTTCGTCCGCACGCGCCGGCACCTGTGGGTCGAGAGCGGCTCCGTACACTTCGTCGACGGCAGCGCGTTCTCGGGCGTGAGGTTGGCGCCCGGCAAGCCGCTCGACATCGCGTGGGTCTCGCGCAGACCCGCCAAGGTGTACCAACGACCGCAAGGCCGCGCCGTCAAACGGCTGGATAGACACGCGTTGGTGCACATCGAAGCCACCAAGGGCGCCTGGAGCAAGCTCGTAGGGGGAGGGTGGATGAAGACCGCAGCGCTCGCCCGTGCGCAGCGCGTGGAGCCGCCCGAAGGCGTCGGTCCTACGGATCGGTGGATCGACATCCACGTCGAACGCCAAGTGCTCGTGGCTTACGAGGGAAGCACCCCGCTGTTCGCCACGTTGGTGTCCACCGGCAAGGACACCAAGCAATCGGAAACCCCGCTCGGCCTGTTCCAAATCTGGGTCAAGCTCGCCTACTCGGACATGGACGACATCGACCGCACCGACGTCCCCAAAAACTATTCGATTCAAGACGTCCCCTGGGTCCAGTTCTTCAAGGGCTCCTACGGCTTCCACGCCGCGTTCTGGCACAACGACTTCGGCCACCGCCGAAGCCACGGCTGCATCAACCTCTCCCCCAAAGACGCGCGCTACCTATTCACCTTCACGCAACCGATTCTCAGATCCGGCTGGAACGCGGTCCTGCCGATACCGGAAGATCGCCCGACGACAGTGCAAATTCGATGAGAGGGGGCAGTCGCCTTTGTCGAAGAGCTGGTTTGGTGGCTAGCCTTCCAGCAGCTCCTTGACGTTGGTCAGCGCGAAGTCGAGGGTCCGCTTGTCGCGCCTCAGGACGAGCCGCTCCGCCAGCTTGCCCAGCACGGGGATTGGGATGCTGTATTCGACCTCGAGCGTGAGCGAGGTGCCTTCGTCATGCGGTTCGAACTTGAACGTCCAAACGCTGTTGATCGTGCCTATGGTCTGATGGACAGACAACTCGTTGGGAACATGCTCGACCACCGTGCTCTGCCCGTTGAGGAGGAGCCCCACGTATTTGTAGGTCCAGCCGTACTGTTGCCCCGCTCCGGTCCCGATCAAGTCCCGAATCTCCATCATGCTCGAGAGCCACTCGACCATCGTCGCCGGGTCGGCGACATACTCGAAAACTCTATCCACAGGAGCGGCAATCACGACACTTTGCTTCAAAAGCGGCATCTAGTCCGCCTCCATTCTTGCTCGTTGATAGACGATAAAACCAGCCGCTCCAACCCATGTCCAGCGGACATATGTGCGTCTCGGGGAGATCGAACAGTCCCCGTATTCAAAGAGTCACCACGCTAGGATTATGGGCCGCGGACGAGCCCTGGCAAGAACCACAGCGGGTAGAGCAATAGGAACAGGTTGGGCAGCCACCAGGCCGGATCAAAGTCCGCGCGGAGCGTCCAGAAAGAGAACCCCCAACGTATCAAACTTGGTGAGGTCGCACGACCGGTGCTTTCCCGCGTCGTTTTGGGGGTGTGTAGGCAATCACGCAACGTCCGCCACTCACGGCCGATGAGGGGGCGTGGTGTTTGCGGAGTACACGTTGGTGACAGGAGTCGTCGTTCTCTCGGCGGGCCTTGCGCTGTACGGGCTCGGGGTGCCGCTCGTGCAGGCCTACTACCTCACGAAGCTCTTCATCCTTTTACCGGTTCCCTGAGAGAGGACGGCGTTCATGAATATCGATTCGGAAAGCAGCGGGAGTTTGATGCGCGATCAACGTGGTCTCACCACCGTCGAGTACATCATCGTTCTTGGTCTGATCGCAGTCGTCGGCATTGCCGCTTGGCAACAGTTCGGCGAAACCTTGGTCGGCGAGGTCGAGGCAGCGGATGGCTACATCTCGGACGTCGTGCAGTAGCAGGCAGCGCGATGAACGCTGCCGCAACCATCGCCATGGGTCTGGCTCTCGTCGTCGCGAGTGCAGCGGCGTGGTGTGACTGGCGAACGGGCGAAATCCCCAACTGGCTGACCCTTCCGCCCATCGCGGTTTCCCCGCTCGTATACGGTTTCGCCTTCGGCATCGAGCTCGCGCTTCACAGCTTCACGGCCGCCTTGCTGAGTGCCTTGGTCCCGTACCTCTTGTTCCGCCGCGGGGCAATGGGTGGCGGTGACGTCAAACTGTTTGGGGCGCTCGGGGCGATCACGGGCTTTGATCTGTTGGTCGGTATCGAGATCGAGCTAGCCGCGTTCGTCGTGGCCATGGTGGCTGCCTGCGGCGCCCTGGCGTGGAACGGCGTGCTGTTGAGGACTTTGGGCAACGCGCTCGCGCAGGCCTTCCATCCTGTGCTTCCCGCCCGGTTGCGCCAGGAGCGATGCGCCGCGTTGTCCGCCCGAGTTCGCGTGGGTGGGGCAATCCTCGTGGCGACGGCGGTTCTCGCCGGCCCCTACCTGGCGAGCGCGTGGAGCCATCTGTGATGCGCCTGCGTCCCGTCCCTGGCTCGCTGTTTGCCGACCAACGCGGCGTGGTGTTCGTGGAGTTCTTGATCGCGTTCGTCCCCATCTGGGCGTTCTTTGTGTGCGCCGTTCAGCTCGCCTTCATCACGCACGCCAACCTGATGGTGAAGCACGCCGCGGATTCGGCTGCGCGTTCAGCGGTGGTCGTTCTTCCGGACGACCCGAACGAATACGGAGGGGAACCCGAGATGAGCGTTGGCCGCAATCGAGTGACGGCGTCCGACATCGGGAGGATCCTTGGCCGCGTCGGCTCGGCGCTGCGGGACAAGCCGAGCCACGAGTCGATCGTGGCCGCGTTTTCGGACGAGACGGTTGCCAACCTCGGGCGGTCACGCCTCAACACCATTCGTCTCGCCGCCCACATTCCACTCATGCCGCTCGCACCGATGAATGTCGGTCGCGACTCCCGTCCGAGCATCGCGAAGGCGATCGGAAGCCCGCGAAAGCTCGCCACCGCCCTCTACTATCAACCGTTCGCACTGGCGGTAACGTTTCCCGGGCTGCAAGACGATGTTGCGACTGGGCCTGAAATCACGGTCCGCGTCACCTACGCCTATCAGTGCACCGTGCCCCTCGCGCGTCGAATTCTGTGTCGGGCCTTCGGCGACCTCGAGGCCCGGGACGAGCTCGGAGAGGGGTTCTTTCCTCTCGCGCAGAGCTTCGTCGGTGGTCGCTTCCTAGCCCTTCAGCACGAAACGATGCTCATGATCCATGACGCGCCCTACGAGTACCGGGCGCAGGGCTCATGATGTCCACCATGATGTCTATCATGATGTCTACGAGGAGGCGCGAGGGTCTACTCCATCAGACCGAGGGAGCCATGATGCTCATTTCCCTCTTCATGGCCCTCTTCCTGATCGCAACTCTCTACTACATCTTGGGCGTCGGGGATGCGGTGATCTACCGACGCATCATGCAAGACGGCGCCGACGCCGGCGCACATGCAGCGTCGGTCATGGGCGCCAAGGGGATGAACCTGCACGCCCTGCTCAACGTCGTGATGGCCATTACGGCGGGCATTCTGCTGGTCATTCGCAGCGTTGAAGTGCTCCTCGAGATCATCATTGGCGTGCTGTACGGGTTGATCGCGACCCTCGTCCTCGCCCCGAAGGCCCTGTCCCTAATCGCTGTGCTCTCCCCGGTGCAGAGCAGCGTCGAGGCGGTAGGCGACGCGGTCGAGCAGTTCGTGAAGGTGGCCCACCATGCCCTGGATGCGGCTCATCACGCCGTCCAGCATGGCTACCCATTGCTGGCCCAGGCGCGCGCGGTCGATGCCATGGCCTTTCAAGATGCGTTCGACCCGCCCGTCGCCGGCGGGTTCGTCGTGCCTCTGCTCGGCCCGCGTCTGCCCAAAGGCGGGAGGGGCCTGCCGGTCGAGAAGGACGATATCGGAACGCTCTGCGATTGGGCTGCCGATGGCCTGGGCAACAGGCTCAACGGTGTCAGCTCCAAGGTTCCTCGATGGCTCATCAAATTTCTCGGCGGCGTCGTCAGCAAGGCACTTCGGTTGGGCAAACGAAGGACGTGCGCTGACGGCGTTGTCGAGTCTCCTCGACGGGTCATCGAGAGCCGCGCCGATGGAACTCCCGTGTGGTTGGGGCACGAGGAGTTTCAGTACCGCGCGTACGACATCGGCAGGAGCGCGCACGATGGTCACTGGCAACATGGTGAGAAAGGCATTCGCATCGCTCAAGGTGGACATGACGACGGGCGCACCACCACCCATGGCGCCCACGTCGTAGGGCGAATCGGGTTTGCCCAATCCGAGTACTACTTCAACGGACGCGAGGACAAGTCCGAATGGCTCTGGAAGCAACGGTGGCGAGCCCGTCTCCGCCGTTTCCGAATCTCCCGCGCTTGGATTCCGAGCGGGATTGTGAGCGCTTGCTCGAGCACGCGCGGGCGCGGATCTGTCCACGGCCTGGCGGGGCTCTGTGATGTCGCTCGCGATTTTTCCATCAACGCAGTTTCAGCACACTAGGGGGCACGATGAGGCGACGTCATTCGCGATTGCTTGCAGACGAAGAGGGTGCCGCGATGGCCGAGGCGCTCGTCAGCCTGCCGGTCTTCATCGCCGCGCTGGCAGGCATTGTCGCGCTGAACGGAATGTACAGCGCGAAGCTCGAGGCCAAGGCGCGGGCGAGGCGTCTTGCATGGTTGCAGGCCGACTCTGGCGAGTGCCCGGTTCAAAGTTGTCGGAGCGGCGAGTGCGGGCGAGCCGAGGGCGAGATCCGGACAGGCGGTCTGGACGACTTGCTCGCCGTGCATGACGGTCGCTTCTCGCTCGGCTCGTTCCTCGGCAACGTGGGTCGCCATCTGCTGGGGAAAGCGACCAACGGCGTGGGTTTGGCCACAGCGGTGATCCCGTCCATGGTCGGCTCGGGCCTGAGCTCGCAACACGGTGTGACCACGCTGCTTTGCAACACGACGGCAAGGCACACCGAAGCCGGCGGAAGCGTTCTCGAGCACGCCTGCCGCGCTGGGCTACGAAACACGGAGTACGCCAGTGCAGTCTGCAGGTAGGCGCACGCGTCGCCGCCGGTTTCGGTGGGCCGGGCTGGCGCCATTTCTTCGACTGGCGGTTTTCGCGGCGGTCCTGTGTGTGTCGGCCGCTGCTTTCGTTCTTCGCTCCGCGCGAGCCGACGTCGCCGAGGCCCTTTGGGCGGTTGGCCCAGGAATCATGGCGTTCCCTGGGGCGCCCCGCGAAGAGGTTCGTCAGCTGCAGCTCAATGGCGTGCGCCTCTCTTTTCGAACGCAGGCCGTCGAAGGCTCGCTCGCCGATGTTCTCGACCACTATGAAGCGATCTGCGGATCAGCCATCGCCACGCAGACCGCACGCAACGACCTCGCCGGCTACGTGGCCTGCCTCGACATGGGCGACGCGCCGCAAGACCTTGGTGCGCTGGTGAATCGCTTCGTCGCCTTCTCCGAGACGGGCAACCTGCGAGAGCTCGGGGCTCCCCGCTACGCCTTTGCGCGCCGGGGTACCGGTGGCCCGGACGGCAAGGTGTTCTTGCTCACGATGTGGGTCGATTCCGCGCTCAACCTTTACCAGATGCTGCCTCGCGAAGGCTCAGACGCTGCGGGCCGAGACTTATTCGGGGTGCCACGGCCCCCCGGCTCGCAACGTGTCCTGTCGGCGTGGGAGGAGGGGCAGCCGAGCGGCGTCCTGGTCTACCGCGTGGCTGCCAACTCCGCACGCGAGCTCGAGTCGTTCTATCGAGTCGAGCTTCTCCGAGCGGGCTGGAGGGTCATCGAACGCCACCCCGGCGAGTCGGTACGAGTCGATGGCGTTCACCTGTTGACCGCGGCGAAGGGCAATCGCCTCGTCACCGTCCTCTGTCAATCGGAAGGCGCGTCACAAGCCGTCCTCACCCTCCTTGCTTCAGGGCCATCATGACGGCGGGTGTGTGTCGATGAACCGTGTTGCCGTCGCTGCCTCGCTCGGCGTGGCGGTGTTTGGTTTCGTTCTTCTCACCGTCTACGTCCGTCAGTTTCAGCGCGAGGCGGCCGGTGGGGATCCGGTCGAGCTTCTCGCCATGAGGCGAGACGTTCCAGCCGGGGAGCCCCTCACCGAGCAAATGTTGGTCGTTCGCGCGCTACCCGAGAACTACCTCGAGGACCGACAGGTCCTTGCGTCGGACCTGCCACGGGTCTTGGGCGTTCGCGCGTCCATCGGACTCACCGCAAATCAGACGCTGCTGTGGACTGACCTCGGCACCACATCGCGCGACCGGGGCTCGTTCTCCAGTCGAATCCCACGTGGGATGCGGGCCATGAGCATCAGCACGGCCAGCCGGCGCGCGTTCAGCAATCTGATGCGACCCGGGGATCGTGTCGATGTCCTGCTGACCAAAGCCAAACCCGGCCCGGAAGGCAAAGTCGTCACGCTGCCGCTCCTGCAGAACCTTCTCGTTCTTGCCGTGGGGGGCAGCTTCACCGCGACAGACCACGACGCCGCACAGGGCAGTTCGAACTCCATCGCACTCCTCGTGACGCTCGACCAAGCCACCCTGCTCGCCCACGCCCGGCGCGACGGGACTCTGAGCCTCGTACTGCGCAACGAGGATGACCTCGAGATCAACGAGAGCCTTGCCGAGACGGACGACTCGGACGTTCTGGAGCAGGAGAAGCGAGCACGTCGCCAACGCCGTCTGCGAATCGAGAAGGTGGACTAGGGTGTCGTCCCTGCACAAGATGGCCGCTTTGGTAGCCGCGATGCTCCTCGTGGCAGCGCTCGAGCCGCGCGCTGCAGCCGAGGTCGAGGCGACGCGCTCGATCGTGCTTCGGGTTGGCGAGCAGAAGAGTCTGCCGGCTCGGGGGGTCAGGAGCTATTCCGAAGGCGCGCCTGGGCCCGTCGATATTCGCGTCACCCGGGACCAAAGCCGCTTCGTGATCGTCGGGAAGCAAGAGGGCACCACCTCCCTCCTGCTCATCAAGGACGACGGCGGTCAGTTTCAGTACACCATCCGCGTCATCGCGGCGGACGCCCACAAAGGGTTCGGCGGTCGAGAAAACATCCGTTTGGATCTGTACTTCGTGTCGATTCAGGACCGTTATAGCCACCAGATCGGACTCAACTGGCCGGGCAACATCGGGAGCACCGTCACCCCGTCGGAAGCCGCCATCGCGATCACAGGCGGGAGCGGGCAGCCGACCCAGAGCGCATTTCAAATACTGCCCCACACGTTCCTGCCCAGCTTCGACCTGGCCCAGTCGAAGGGCTGGGCGAAGATGTACCGGCAGGCCACGCTGGTGACGGCGAATGGCACCGAGGCCGTGTTCACTTCGGGCGGGGAGTTCAACGTTCAGGTCCAGAACAACCTGACCGTCAACGTCCAGGCGATCGAGTTCGGGACGAAGGTGTCCGTTCTTCCGCGATACGATTCCAGGACCGGGCGAATCGAGCTCGAAATCGTAGCGGACATCTCTGACCTAGATGCCGGGAAGGGCGTGCGCGGCATTCCGGGGCGCATTACGTCTCACGTCGAGACGCTGGTGAACCTCGAGCTCGGCCAGTCGGTGTCGTTGGCAGGAATCCGCGCGCGCACAGAGCGGCGCAGAAAAAGCGGAATTCCCGGCCTCGCCCTCATTCCGTTCATCGGCGCCCTGTTCGGGACGCATTCTCGCGAGGTCGAAGACAACGAATCCTATATGTTGGTCGTCCCGTCTGTCCTCGAGCCGGTAAGCCTGAGTCAACGGAACCGTGTCGAAGAAGCGCTGCGGGTGTACGAGGCCTTTCACGGAGGGGTCGACGACCACGAGCTCATGGACCAGCCGCGGGTAGGGGGTGACCCCGGGACCAGCACCGCAAGTACCGGAAGTGAGGGCGCTCGATGAGCGGGGGCTTCGCGGTAACCGTGCTCACCCCAGGCGGTTCCGAGCGAAAGATCAACGTTCCCGAGGCAGCCGCGTTCACAATCGGACGCGACCCGTCGTGTCACGTCGTCCTCCCGTCGCCGGCGGTCAGCCGGGTCCATCTGCGGGTCGAACGCAGCTCGAGCGGAGTCCGAGTCTTGGACCAGTCGGCCAACGGCACGACGCTGGGCGATGAGCTCGTCGACACCTCTTGGGCGCTGGTCTCGCCAGACGCTGCCCTTCGTGTGGGTCCCTACGTTCTGCGGATCGCGGCGCTCCCTTCCGCCACGGCTGATGGCATCGGAGCGCCCGAGCTCAGGAGGCGAATACACCGCTCCCTTCTCGACCATCTCGATCTCGCATCGCTCGACGATACCGGCATGGATCCCGCCGTTCTGCGCCCGCGCGTGCTGCAGGCTCTCGAGCAAATCGTATCGAGGTTCGAGTCAGAGCTCCCCGCAGCGACGGACAGAGCACAACTCGTCTTGGAGATGGCCGACGAGGCTCTCGGTCTGGGCCCACTCCAGGAGTTGCTCGAAGACGACACCGTATCCGAGATCATGGTCGTCGACCCGAAGACGATCTACGTCGAACGCGGCGGGACCATTCACCTAACCTCGTTGCGCTTCACGGACGACGAGTCATGCCGCGCGGCGATCGAACGAATCGTGACTCCACTCGGCCGGCGAATCGATGAAAGCACGCCGTTGGTGGACGCCCGTCTCGAAGATGGCTCGCGTGTGAACGCAATCATTCCGCCGCTCGCGACTCGCGGGCCCTGCATCACGATTCGGAAGTTTGCGCGGCGACCGCTTCAGATGGACCGCCTGGTCGCGCTCGGAAGCCTCAGCGGCCAGATGGCAGAGTTCTTGGCGCGATGCGTGCGCGCCAAGAGGAACATGATCATCTCCGGTGGGACTGGCAGCGGCAAGACCACTCTCTTGAACGTCCTGTCCACCGAGATCCCCCCCGGCGAGCGAATCGTGACCATCGAAGACGCCGCGGAGCTGAGCCTCAACCAGCCGCACGTCGTCTCGCTCGAGTCCAAGCCGTCCAATCTCGGCGGGTACGGCGGCTACGACATTCGCGCGCTGGTCAAGAACGCGCTTCGCATGCGGCCCGACCGAATCATCGTCGGCGAGTGCCGAGCGGGCGAGGCCATCGACATGTTGCAGGCGATGAACACCGGCCACGAGGGCTCAATGACGACGACCCATGCCAACAGTCCCGCAGAAGCGCTCAAGCGCATCGAGACTCTCTGCATGATGGCCGGTCTAGACTTGTCGCCTCGCGCTATTCGCGAACAGATCGCCGCCAGCGTTCACGTGGTCGTGCAGCAGGCACGCTTTTCCGATGGGACGCGTCGGGTGACGTCCATCGCAGAGGTCGGCCCGCTGGGCGAGGCCGGCGAGCTCGTTCTCCACGAAATTTTCGCGTTTCATCGAAGTGGCGTCAGTCCCGCCGGTGGCGTCCTGGGCGAGCATCGAACGACCGGTTACGTCCCGAGCTTCCTCGACGAGTTCATTACCCGGGGGCTCATCCGTCGCGGGGAGTACTTGTGAGCCCCGGGCCGTTCGCATCGATCCTTCTGTGCGGTGGGTTGGCCGTCGGCGGATGCGCTGCCCTCACGTACTTGCTCCTTCGGGTAGAGGGCGGCCTGCTCGACCGCTCGTTCGGAGTCTATTCTGCTCGTCTAGACACCCATTGCAGCTTCCTCCTGATGCGGTACCGCGGCGCGCGGCTCGCCCGGGCACAGATCCTGTCGTGTGTCGCGGCTCTTGCGATGCTCGCGCTGACGCGCAGTCCTGTCTTCGCCCTCCTTGGGTTGGTTGCGGCCGTGGCTCCCCCATGGCTGTTGTGGAAGCGCCACATGGCACGCGTTGCTCAGCTCGAGCGTCAACTCGACACTTGGTTGCTGATGCTTGCGAATGCGCTGAAAGCCACTTCTTCAGTCGGGGAAGCCATTGCGTCGACCGTGGCGTTGGTTCCGAAGCCGTTCAGTGAAGAGATCGATCTCCTCGTCAAAGAGCTTCGTCTCGGAGCGCCCCTCGATCGCGCGATCCACGCGCTGTCCCGACGGGTCGACAGCACGGTGATCTCCGGAGCGCTCACCACGATCGTCGTGGCGAGGCAAACGGGCGGCGACTTGTCACGAACGTTGGAGCGCGCAGCCGCAGCTTTGCGTGAAGCGGCTCGGCTCGAAGGTGTGCTCCGGACCAAGACCGCCGAGGGGCGTGGGCAAGTTCTGGTTCTCGCTTCGGTGCCGTTCGTGCTTTGCGCCATCATCGCGTGGCTGGACGGGTCGTGGTTCGACCCGATGCTGATTCATGCGATTGGTCGGGCGATACTCGGTGCCTGCGCGCTCGTCTGGGCGTTCGCGACGTTCTGGGCTCATCACATCGCGAGGGCCGATCTGTGACTGCCTGGTTGAGCCTTCTGCTCGCGTTGTCGTTCATCATGGTGCTAGTGGGGCTCTCGTCGCTCGTCTTCCACCTCTCGATGACACCCGCTGCCGTCCGCCCGACCCTGGGCACGCGAGGCCTCAAACGGGCCAATGCGCTTCGTCGCGGAGGGTCATTCGGGGTGGTCGAGCCGCTGGTGCGTGTCCTGGCCGGGTGGCTGGCGGCTTTCCCCTTGCAGCGTGTCCGAACGCGATTGCGTCGTGCGCTCGTTCGTGCCGGTGAGTATCTGGGGTTGTCCGAAGACGAGTTGATGGCGATATGCATGGTCTGCGGCGTCGGGCTGGGCATGGTTGGGCTCCTCGTCTGCCGTGTCCTGATGTTGCCCCGGCTGCTAGCGGTGTGCGCCCTCTGTCTCGGGCTCGTCGCGCCTTGGTTTAGGCTGTTGGCGGTGGCTCAGGCGCGAGCGCGAAGTGTCAGCCGCGGGCTCGCGGGCTCGGTGGAGCTTGCCGCGATGTGCATGGGCGCCGGTCTCGATTTCCCCGGGGCGCTCCGACGGATTGCCGATAGCGCTGCTGACCCGAACGACCCGGTGATTGAAGAATTCAGTCGCGTGCTTCAGGAGCTCGACCTCGGACACACTCGACGGAGCGCGATGGAGGCCTTCGCAATGCGCGTTCCGACCGATCAGGTTCGCGAGTTCGTCAACAGCGTCGTTCAGGCCGAGGCCAAGGGGAGTCCGCTCGCGAGCGTGCTGACCATTCAGGCGCAAACGCAACGCCTGCGGCGAAGCATCGCAGCAGAAGAGACCGCCGCGGAAGCCGCTCTCATGCTTCTCGGCCCGATGACGCTCATCTTTCTCTGCGTGATCGTCCTCCTTCTCGGTCCAGTCGTGGTTCGCTTCATGACAGGAGGCTTCGGGCCGGCATGACCGCAGGGCTTGCAAATGGGGGCAAGGGCGCGGTCGCGCTCGTCATCCTGCTCACCCTGGCGGTGCTTAGCTGGCGGCTCAGCGCGCGCGAAACCCGGGTCGCGGTCCATCGCCCCTTCGACGCGCATCCGAAGCTGTTCGTCGAGGAGGCGAGCTGCCCCGCCCAGGGCAACGCCTTTGCGAACGGTCGAAGAACGGAGGAGCTCGCGCGCCTGCGGACGGACCGATACGCGTATGATCCGCGCGACGGCGTTCGCGCCGTACGGCGCTACCTCGAGGCCGAATCCTGCTATCGGGCTGCGGGCGATGAGGTCGGGGTACACCGGGCGCGTCGTGCCGGCGCAGCGCTCGCGGCCCGGGTGAACACCGACTACGCGGCGGCACGGCTCAATCTCTTGAACGCGCTCGAGCGGGAACGATGGTCGGTCGCGCTCACTGAAATCCGTCGGTTGCTTCTTTTAACCGATCACATCGGGAGGCACGAGTATGTCGAATGGCTCAGCGAGATCATCGGGCGAGTCACGGTCAAGGCGCGCACCGCACCGTAGCCTTGGGCTCGGCGTGCTGCTTCTCGGATGCTTTGAGATCGTTAGCGGATGTCACCACGCCACCCTGCACACGAGGCCCGACCTGCAGGCCGAGTTGTCGGCGGTGACCGTGGACGACCTCATCTTCTTGGCGGCCTCCCACGCGCGCGACGGCGATCTGCTTCGCGCCGAACAGTACCTGAGCGCGGCACGCCAGCGCGGTCACGACGAAGCGACCGTGGTCTACTGGCTCGTGCGGGTCTGCGTGGCGGCGAGCCGTTACCAATCGGCTCTTGGTCACGCCAGCACTTACCTTCGCGACCACCCCGGCGACTGGGCTCTTCGGTTCGTCGTCGCAACGATCTACGAGGCGCTCGGTGATGTGGTGCGTGCCCAGTCCGAGTTGGAACGGATCGTGGGAGCGGAGCCACTCATGCCGTTGCCTCACTACCGGCTCGCGATGCTCTATCGTGACCGTCACGCGGACCAAGAACGCGCGAGACAGCACCTCCGGGAGTACCTGCGGTTGAACCCCGAGGGGCCTCATGCCGCCGAGGTGCGCTCGCTCCTCGCCCAGGTCGTCGCCGCTTCGATGGGTCCTCGGCTCTTACCGTCGTCTTTCTCGCTCGATGGGAGCGAGGAGGAGGTGCCGTGAGCATTCCGCGCTACGTATTCGAGCAAACCGTGGCCTCGCTATTCGCTCCCGTCGCCCCGTTTTTGGAGGGCGACGAGGTCAGCGAAATCATGATCAATGGCCACGACGAGATCTACGTCGAGAAGCGAGGACGCCTGCACCTCACGGGACACGAGTTCGCGTCGGAGCACGCGCTGATGTCCGCGCTCCGAAACCTCTCTCAGTTCGTGGGTCGGGAGCTCAGCGCACGGCAGCCGATCTTGGAGGCGAGGCTGCCGGACGGTTCGCGGGTCGAAGCGATCATTCCGCCGGCTGCCACGTCGGGGCCCGTCGTCTGCATCAGGCGATTTCGCCGAGAGCGATTGACCTTGGATCGGCTCGTCGGTCTTGGAACGGTTTGCCCGGCGACGGCAGGCCTTCTTCGGGAGATTCTCGCCAGAAAGGACAACGTGGTCGTCGCTGGTGGGAGTGGCTCGGGCAAGACGTCTCTACTCAATGCATTGGCGTCGCTTGCGCCGAACGATCAGCGCGTGGTCGTCATCGAAGATTCCCAGGAGCTCCGGCTCGGCCTGCCTCACGTCGTCCACCTCGAGGCGCAACCCGCGGACGCCCGGGGGAAGGGTGGGGTCACGATCCGCGAGCTCCTGAGAGCCACGCTCCGCATGCGCCCGGACAGAATCGTGATCGGCGAGATTCGCGGCGGCGAGGCGCTCGACCTGATTCAAGCGATGACATCGGGCCACCGTGGGTGCCTTTCGACAGTCCACGCCACGCTTCCGATCGACACACTGAACCGATTGGAGACCATGGCACTGATGGGTGACGTCGCCGTGCCGATCGATCTTCTGCGGACCCAGATCGCCTCGGCTATCGACACGATCGTGCAAGTGTCTCGCCTCCCCGACGGCTCGCGCCGCGTGACGCACATCAGCGAAGTTCGCGGCTACGACCGGGACACTGGCTATCGGTTGACCCACTCCTTTGAACGCTCGGAGAGCTTTGCGAGCGCGGAATGAGTGAGCCGCCCACGATACTCATCCGAGAGATCGACGACGATAGGACGCTCATCGATCCCATTCGGCTGTCCGACCCAGACCCACCCTTCGAGGGCTCCGGTCGCGCGCTCTCGCCCCCCACACCAGTTCCTCCCCCGAATCGAGCCGTTGACGATCCGAGAGGGTCGCGGCGAGTTCCGCCCGCAAGGCTTCACCGGCGAGTGCGGAGGGCGATCGAAGTGGGCGCAGGCCCCGTCGGCGTTTTTGTCATCGCTTTTGTCATCGTTCTTGCCGTGGTCATGGGCCTGGGTTCGGTGGCCTATCAGCAGTGGCGGGCTGCGGCTGCGCTGCGCGACATGATCACCGAGATGAATGCACGGCAGTACGCTACGCGCTCACAAGATTTCGCCGCGTTGCCTGGGCCAGCGTTGGCGCCGCCCGGCACCGGACCCATGCTCGCTCCGGCCCGCCAGGATGTGAGCCCCGCTGACCGTGAGGATGCCGAGCGTCGAGGGGCGAGCCTGATTGCGTCGAATGACTTCGAACGTGCTCTCTCCCAGTATCGTGCGCTCGCTGGCCTCTTTGCGAACGAAGCCGCGTTCCGAGATATCGTGGTCGTTCTGGAAGCGAAACTGGGATGCTCCGGTCGGGCCGAGACAGCGAGCCTGGCATGTCGCTGAGGTACCGCTTGCTCAGCGTGGTGAGCGCACTGGTCCTCGCTTCGTGCAAAGGGCCAGTCCGCTCGACACGCCTGGTCGCCGTCAGCTTCGTCGTCGAATCGGATCCCGGCGTCCGGCTCCCCCGAGCTCGCGTGACCGTGGATGGGGACCCAGCGGGGGAGAGTGATTCGAACGGCATCGTACAGACGAAGATCCGCGGCGTGCCTGGGCAGCGACTGATGATCCAGCACCAGTGCCCGGCAGGGCACGCGGCTCCGAGCGAGCCCAAGGTTCTCAGGCTGCGGAGATTCGAAGGGCTCGATGGGTTCGAGCCGCCTCCCATGGAGATCACGCTGCGGTGCGTGCCCACGGAACGAATCGCCGCCTTCGTCATCAAAGCGGAGAAAGGTCCCGATCTGCCCGTGCTTCTCAACGGGGAGTCTGTCGCTCGCACCAATGGGTTAGGCGTTGCTCACTTCTCTACGCGCAATGCCGCCGGCACGGACTTCAAGGTTGTGCTGGACACACGGGACCACCCGCACCTGCTACCCCAGCTCCCGACGCGGCTCTTCACGCTGACCGACGCGGAGGAGATCTTCGTTTTCGAGCAGTCTTTCGAGGTCAGAAACGAACCGCGGCGCCGAACGCACCGACGCCCGAGAATCACCAAAATTGAGTAGACGCCCTTGCGCGTACTATAACCGTCGGGATGGGTGAGCGGGTGGATGTCGTGGTTGTGGGAGCCGGGCTGTCGGGGCTTTGTGCGGCGCGTAGGCTTCGTGCTCAGGGGGCGTCAGTGCGGGTGATCGAGGCGCGCGACCGCGTGGGTGGGCGCACGCGCACCGAACAGATCGGGCGGGGCACGTTCGATGTTGGCGGGCAGTGGATTGGGCCTGGGCAAAAGCGAGTGCATGCGCTTGCGAACGAGCTTGGGATCGCGACGTTTCCGACGTACGTCAAAGGGAAGAAAGTGCTGGAGGTCGAAGGGAAGGTGTCGACCTACAAGCGGTCGATTCGTTCGATGTCGGTTCCCAACCTCATTCAGATGCAGGGGGCGCTCAGCTATCTGAAGCGCGTTCGCAAACGGATCTCGCCCTCCGGGCCGATGACCGCCGAGGGCGCCGAGGCGCTCGATGGCGAGACTCTCGAGACCTGGCGAGCGAGGTTTGTAAAGTCGGACAAGATCAACGCGGTGATGGACGCAGCCATTCGAACGATTTTTGGCGCCGAGGCCCGCGATCTATCTGCTCTCTATTTCTTGATGTATCTCAACGCTGGCGGAGGGATGCTGAGTCTTTCGGAGGCTCGCGGGGGCGCGCAGCAGGATCGGTTTGTCCCGGGGGCACAGTCGATTTCGTTGGCGCTCGCGAAGGAGTTGGGCGATGCGGTGGCGCTAGGGTTGCCGGTTCGTAAGCTCGTTCAAAGCAGCGACGGGGTGGATGCCGTGTCCGACGCGGAGACCATCGGGGGCCGGTATGCGATTGTCAGCGTGCCGCCGGTGCTTGCTGGACGCATTGAATACGAACCGGCAGTTTCGGTTGGGCGGGATCAAGTCACGCAACGCTTTGCGATGGGCGCCGCAGTCAAGGTGCTCCTTACGTACGAGCGCGCGTTTTGGCGTGACGCCGGGTTCTCGGGTGAGGTCGTGAGCTCCGACGGGCCGCTCAGCGTCGTCTACGACAACACGTCGCATGACGGGCAGCAGCCTGCTCTGATCGGCTTCGTCGTCGGGAGCCAAGCGCGGCAGTGGTCCGCTCAACCTTTGGCCGACCGCCAGCGTCGCGTGACGAGCGCGCTCAAACGTTACTTCGGGGAAGAAGCGGGTTCGTTCCAAGAGTATCGCGAGCTCGACTGGGGTGCAGAGCCGTGGTCGCGTGGTTGTCCGGTCGGTGGGTTGCCGCCGGGGGTTCTCACCCACTCGTTTGCGCACCTTCGCAAACCCGAGGGCCGGATCCACTGGGCTGGCACCGAATCTGCCACCGAATGGATCGGCTACATGGAAGGCGCCATCCAGTCAGGCGAGCGCGCAGCGGACGAAGTCCTGCGACGGCTGTAGCGCCGCCCCCCTTTAGCTACTGGGGCTGATGCGGACGGTGACGTCTTTGGAGGCAGGGGTGAAGCTGCCGTCGGCGTACCTGTCGAGGGGGACGAGGATGTTGGCTTCGGGGAAATAGGTCGCCACGCAGCGGAGGGGGATCGGGTAGGGGACGACGGTGAAGCGAGGGGCGATGCGGAGTTTACCGCCGAAGTCGTTGCTGATGTCGACCTTGGAGCCCGCGGCGATGCCGGCCTCCCGCATGTCTTCTTCGTTCACGAACACGACGCGTCGGCCGCCTCGAATGCCTCGGTAGCGGTCGTCGTTTCCGTAGACGGTGGTGTTGTATTGGTCGTGCGTGCGAACGGTCATCATGCGGTAGGCGCCGTCGGGTAGGGATAGATCGGGCGCCGGGTTGATGGTGAACCCGGCCTTGCCGCTTTCGGTATCGAAATCCCGTTCGCGGGCGCCGTTGTAGAGCTCGAAGCCACCCGGTTTGCGCACGCGGGAGTTGAAGTCCTCGAAGTTCGGGATCGCCTTGGCGATGAGGTCGCGGATGCGGTCGTAGTTCTCGATCAGCCAGCACCAGCTTACGGGGGTCTCCGGGCCCAGCACCTCTTGGCCGAGTCGCGCGACGATCGCTGCCTCGCTGTGGAGCTCCGGGTGTGCGGGCTTGAGGTGCCCTTGCGAGGAGTGGACGACGCCCATGGAGTTTTCAACCGTCACGAACTGCGGACCATAGGCTTGCGCGTCGACTTCAGAGCGGGCGAGGCAAGGCAGAATGATCGACCATTTGCCGCGAACGAGATGGCCGCGGTTGAGCTTGGTGCTCACGTGGACGGTCAGGTCGCAGTTCTCGAGTGCGCGGGCGGTGCGTTCCGTGTCGGGTGTCGCTTGGAGGAAGTTGCCGCCCATCGCGAAGAAGACCTTCGCACGCCCGTCGAGCATCGCGTGAATCGCTTCGACGGTGTTGAAGCCGTCCTCGCGCGGCGGGTCGAAGCCGAACACTTCTTGGATACGATCGAGGAACGCCTTCGACGGACGGTCGTGAATGCCCATCGTGCGGTCGCCTTGGACATTGCTGTGCCCGCGTACGGGGCAGGTGCCGGCGCCCGGGATTCCGATACTGCCGCGCATCAGGAGGAAGTTGACGATCTCGCGGATGTTGCCAACGCCGTTCTTGTGCTGGGTCAAACCCATCGCCCAACAGACGATCGTCTTTCGGCTGCGTACGATGATCTCGACAGCTCGCTCGAGGTCAGCCCTCGCGATGCCGGCAGCCTCGAGGAGCGTATCGACGTCTTGCGACTCCAAGTGCGCCCGGAGCTCCGCGAACCCGTCCGTGTGACGCTCGATGAAGTCCTCGTCGAGCACTTCGCCCGGCAGGCGACCCTCGGCTTCGACGAGCAAGCACATCAATGCCTTGAGCAGCGCAACGTCGCCGTTGATCTGCACCTGAAGGAACAGGTCTGCGATCTGTGTGCCACCGGTGAGCACCTGGCTGGGGCTCTTCGGATTGATGAAGCCCATCAAACCGGCTTCAGGAAGCGGATTGATGGCGATGATTTGCGCGCCGTTCTTTTTCGCCTTTTGCAGGGCCGTCAGCATGCGCGGATGGTTCGTGCCTGGGTTCTGTCCCATCACGATAATCGTGTCCGCTTCGTGCACGTCATCGAGCGTGACGGAGCCTTTGCCGATGCCGACGGTCTGACCGAGGCCGACGCCGCTCGACTCGTGGCACATGTTCGAGCAGTCCGGCAGGTTGTTCGTTCCAAAGGCGCGCACGAAGAGTTGGTAGAGGAACGCTGCCTCGTTGCTCGTGCGGCCGGAGGTGTAAAAAAGCGCTTCGTTCGGGGAGTCGAGCCGCTTGAGTGAGTCCGCGATACGAGTGAAGGCCTCGTCCCAATCGAGCGGCTCGTAGAAGCGCGAGCCGGGGCGAAGCATGAGCGGTTGCGTGAGCCTGCCCTGCAGCCCGAGCCAGTAGTCGGACTTCCTCGCGAGCTCGTCGATGCTGTGCCGTTGAAAAAACTTCCAATCAGCGCGGTGCCGGGTGGTTTCCCATGCGGCTGCTTTGGCGCCGTTCTCGCAGAACTCGGTGAGCGCGGCGCGGTCGTCCGGGTCAGGCCATGCGCATCCGGGGCAGTCGAAGCCATCGGTTTGGTTCATGCGTCCGAGAATGCGGATAGCGGACGGGATCGAGTGTCCGTGCTTGTGCATGTGCGCGAACGAGGAGCGGATGGATGCGAGACCTGCAGCCTTCGTTTTGGGCGCTTCGACGACCAGCTCGTCGTCGGTTTCGGGTGGCTCGGCGCCGCTTGGTCGGTGGTCCGCCATCAACTCGCCTCTACCGACACGAACGCATGCTCGCTCGCTTCGAGTGCGATGCGCTCAGCGTTCGAGTAGACGTTGAAACGGTTCTCCCGGGCGAAGCCGACCAATGTGAGGTCGAAACGCCGCGCCGTCTCCACCGCCAAGCTCGTCGCTGCTCCGATGGCCACCAACATGGGGAGCCGAGCCCGCACCGTCTTTTGAACCAGCTCGAAGCTCGCGCGGCTGCTCACGACGACGAAGCCGTCGCGGGACTTGGAGGCAGCGTTTCGAAGCCACGCGCCGACCAGCTTGTCGAGGGCGTTGTGGCGGCCGACGTCCTCACGGTGAAGCACGAGCTTGCCGGCATCGTCGAAGAGGGCGGCACCATGTGTCCCGCCGGTGTGGCGAAACCAGGCCTGCGACTCTTCGAGCGACGCGAGGGCCCTTCGGATGGCTACCGGACGAAACGAGTCGTTCTTGACCGGGACCCGGTCGCACCCTTCTTTCGACAGCGACTCGATCGTCCGTTCGCCACACACTCCGCAAGCGCTGGTCACGGTGAGGTTCCGCTCGAACAGTCGGGACGGCACGACGACGTGTTCGCGAAGCACAGCACGCACCACGTTGTCGGGCGTGTCGGCCCGGATGCAGTGGCGCACGCTGAGCAAATCGTCGATGCCCGCGATGACGCCCTCGGCGTACAAGAATCCTGCGACCAAATCGCGATCATGCCCCGGCGTGCGCATCGTCATCGCCAGCGGCGTTTGCGTGCGCTCATGCGCATCGCCATGCTCGAGAATGATCTGTAGCGGTTCCTCTACGGCGACCAAGTCGCTGGTGCGCTCCCGCCGCTTGCGTTCGATGCGCTCGACGTTCGTAGAAACAACCGGGGTGCGAGCCATTAGTAGATGCCGGGGATGATTCGGTAGCGGACTTTCTCGCAGTAGCGAGTCCAGTCGGCGCCGTACTTTTTCGAGCAGAAGTTGTAATCTCTGCGTTCGCGGTGGATGAGGAGCACGGCGAAATAGATTGGATAGAAGTAGGGGAGAGGCGAGCCGAAGAGACACGGGAGGGACCAGGAAAGTGCCATCAGGATGTCGCCGACGTAATTGAAGTGGCGTGACCAGCCCCAGAACCCCGAGAGCAGGAGCTTGCCGCCTTGCTCCGTCTGCATGTACTCGGCCTTTTTGCCCCAGATCTTCACGTTGTCGGGGTCGCCGCGGAACTTGTGCTTCTGCAGGTTGACCGAGCGGAAGATGTAGAGGCCGAGCATGTTGATGAGGACGATCAGGACCGCACCCCACCAGGGCAGCGAATGTACACGGTCGATGAGGTAATGCGCTTGTAGCGAGTACGTCATCGGAACCCAGACCAAATCTCCAAATGCCAACATGTAGCCGAAGTTCTCGTGCTTGATGTCCATCGTGGTGAGGATGGCCTCTTCGTTCCAGAAGTAGTCGATGATGTAGAACATCTGGAAGGCCCACACGAGGACCATCGAGGTCGAAACGAATCCGTACTGTTCGTACTGCACGTATGCGAACGACGTGTTGACCAGCACCCAAAAGATGAGGCCAGGCCGTGCTTCGCAAAAGATCTTGAGGTCGAGCCCATCGCGGCCCGGTGGGACGCGCGGGTTGTGGCCCGTCCCCATCCAGAAGTCATGGATGAACTTGCCACTGAGGTGACGCGCCTGACCGTGCTGTTTGCCGTACCAATACAGAAAACTGCTGAACGCGAACGCGAAGATCGTCATCACGCTGATCAACGCGCCAAACTGGTCGGAGAGCTCGCGGATCGAGAAGACCCCCGACCAATGCAGCAACCCAACCACGACGAACGATGCAACCAGCGAGAAGAGGCCGTTCATCCGGTAAGGAAGTCGGCCGCCATCGGGCAGCTCGGCGCCTAGCACCTCGCGCCCAGGTGCATACCGCTGGAGTAGCGCTTGAAGCGTGAACCAAACCCCGTAGATGACCGCGGCGCGCCCGGTGGGCATCATGGCGGCCCTGAAGCCTTCCCAATCCGCTTCGGGCCCGGGAAGCACGGCGCCGTCGTTGAAGCGCACCGCGAAGAAAAGATAGGCCGTGAAGAGAGGGAGCCCAAGGATCATCGCGAAGTTTCCGGGAACCCCACCGAACTCCAACTTCTGTTTCTGCTCGCTCATGGGTCGGATTCTAAGTCAAAAACACTTGAGCGCGAAGCGGAGCGCCTTGCAGGCTGCCCGGCTTGCCGTAGTACGGGGTCATGCGGCTTAGGCGGAAGGTCTGCCTGTTGGGTGCTCCCGGGGTGGGGAAGACGAGCCTAGTAAGGCGATTCGTCGAGCACGAGTTCGATCAGGACGACGAGTCGTCCATTGCGATGACGATTTCCAAGGGTACGATCGAGGTCGACGACATTTCGCTCGAGATGATGCTCTGGGATCCCGAGGGCAGTGAGGCGTGGGGGCAGTTCAACCGCTCGTTCATTTCCGGGGCCTCGGGTCTGATGTTCGTCGTCGACAGCACGAAACCCCGAACGCTCGACCATCTCTTAGAGGCACAGACCAAAGGCCGCGGCTTCATTGGGGCGCGGCCCGCGGTCCTCATCCTGAACAAGGTCGACTTGACCGGGGACTTCGCACTGACCAAGGCCCAGGTGGACGCGGCGAGCAAGCTCAACTGGCACTGGGTCCGGGCAAGCGCGAAGTCCGGCGACAACGTGGACGAGGCGTTTACGAAATTGGCCGAGCTGATGCTCGAAGTGAGAAAGGCATCCGCATGAATAGGTTCGACGGCAAGACGGTGGTGGTTACTGGGGCCAGCGCAGGCATCGGCGAGTCGTGCGCGCGGAAGTTCGTGGCGGAAGGCGCGAGCGTCGTGTTGGCGGCGCGAAGCGTCGAACCACTTCAACGCTTGGTGGAAGAGCTCGGCAGCGACGTGGCGCACCCGGTGCCGACCGACGTTTCGGATCGGGCAGCGTGCGAGCGACTCGTTTCCGAATCCGTGTCCCGTTTCGGCACGGTGGACGTCTTGGTCAACAACGCAGGGTTCAACTCGCATGGCCCGCTCGAAGAGCTGCCCATGGACTCCATGCTTCAGATCCTCGATGTGAACCTGCGCGGGCCGATGATGCTCACGAAGCTCGCGCTGCCGATCATGAGGTCTCAGGATTCCGGAACGATCGTCAACGTTGCATCGCTCGCAGGGCGCTTTCCGGTCGAAGACGAGGCCACCTACTCGGCGACCAAATTTGCCCTGCGTGCATTCTCTTTTGCGCTCGCTGAAGAGCTTCGCGAGACGAATGTCCAGGTCGCAGTCGTCTCTCCGGGTCCGGTCGAAACCGGCTTCATTTTGGCCGAGAGCGTCATCGACGAGGTGCCCGACCTCGTATTCTCGCAACCGATGAGCACCGCCGACGAGATTGCTGACCTGGTGCTTGCTTCGGCGGCCGACGGCGCCAGGGAACGGACGAAGCCCGCCCTGACCGCCAAGCTTGCAACCCTGGGCTACCTGTTCCCTGGGTTGCGCCGCCCGCTGATCCCCGTGCTCGAACGCAAGGGGCGCGCGGCCAAAAAGAAGTACCTGGCCCGCCGCTCGCGGTAGTCAGTCCGAGTCACCGGGTGGCGGGAGCAACGACGACGGCCGCTTCCGGGACGGGCCCCAGGTGTCGACGCGAGGGAGCATCTTGTACAAGAGCCAGTGGTACGTGCTGCGGGGCAAGACGCGGCGGAGCACGGAGAAGCCGAACGCGTCGAATGTCGCCGGCACCCGCAACGGGGGGCGCTTTCGTCGCATGGTCTTGAGGACGATGCGGGCAATCGACTCCGGCGTCGCGCGCGACGACCTCATCACCTTGGCGATGAACGGCGCCATGTTCACGTAGTGCTCGTGGTAGGGCTCAGCGATTTCGTGCTCCGAACGGTCGCTCTGGGGCGTGTACCGCACCTTCTGGAAACCGTCGGAATGCACGAAACCCGGCTGCACCAAGCTCACGCGAATCCCCCAGGGCCGAACCTCGTACCAAAGCGCCTCGTGTGCCCCTTCGAGCGCGAATTTAGATGCGCTGTATGCAGCCATGGTGGGCATGGCCATCATGCCGCCGACCGAACTGACGGTGATGATCTGGCCTGCTCGTTTTGCACGCATCCCCGGAAGCACGAGTCGGATGAGCTCCATGGGCGAACGGAAATTCACATCCATCTGAGCAAGGCGCTCATGTTCTTCGACGTGCTCCACCACTGCGCGGTACGCGATGCCGGCGTTGTTGATCAGAACATCGACCCCGCCCCAGTCGCGTTCTGCCTCCGCAACGATGGCCTTGCGTTGCTCCCGGCTCGTGACGTCGAGAGGCCGAATACGAACGTTCTCGGACTCGCCGATCGCGTGGACGTCGAAGCGCGCGAGCGAACTTGGCCGTGCCGTGAGCAGTACCTTGTACCTCGTTTGGGCTAGCGTCCGCGCCAGGGCGAGTCCGATGCCGGTGCTAGCGCCTGTGATGAGAACCGTACGTTCCGCTTCCATGCCGAGTTGAGTTTACTTGGGTCGGCACTTACACTGATAGTGTCTTCTGAAGACAGGGGAGAATGCGATGGGGTGGTTGCTGGGTCTGTTGGTGCTTGCGGTCGTGCTGATCGCCTGGTTGGTGGGCATCTACAACGCCCTCGTCGGCCTGCGAAACCGTTTCAAAAACGCGTTCGCTCAAATCGACGTGCAGTTGAAGCGCCGGCACGACTTGATTCCCAACCTGGTCGAAACCGCCAAGGCGTTCCTCTCGCACGAGCGCGAAACTCTCGAAGCGGTGATCGCGGCTAGAAACTCCGCCGAAGGGGCTCGGACGCGCGCCGCCGCCAACCCCGGAGATGCGCAGGCCATGCAAGGCCTTGCGAGTGCCGAAGCGGGGCTCAGCGGTGTGCTCGGCCGTTTTTTCGCGCTCTCAGAAGCCTACCCTGACCTCAAGTCGAATCAGAACATGATGCAGCTCTCCGAAGAACTCTCCACGACCGAGAACAAGATCGCGTTCGCGCGCCAGTCCTACAACGACGCCGTCATGCGCTACAACAACAAGTGCGAAATGGTGCCGTCGAGCCTGGTGGCGGGCGCGCTCGGTTTCAAGCACGCCGAGTTCTTCGAGGTCGAAGTCGACGCAGAGCGCGCCCCGGTCCAAGTTCAGTTCTGAGTCATGGACTTCTTCGAGGAGCAGGCCCTCGCGCGCAGGCGCACCGTTCGGCTGGTGCTTCTCTTCGCGGTGGCCGTGGTGGGGATTGCCGTCGCGGTCTACTTCCTCGCGATGGTGTTCTACGGCACAGCAGCAACGGACGTGGTGTACCCACATGATGGCGTGGGCTGGCGCGCCTCGTCGTTCTGGAACCCCAGCGTCCTGCTCTTCGCGCTTGGCAGCACGACGACGGTGATCGGCCTGGGGTCCCTCTACAAAATCGCGCAGTTGCGAGACGGTGGCAGGGCGGTCGCTCTGAGTCTCGGAGGGCGAAAGGTAGACCCCGACTCGGCCAAGCTCGAGGAGCGCCGTCTGCTGAACGTCGTCGAGGAGATGGCGATCGCCTCCGGTGTGCCCGTGCCCGAGGTGTACGTTCTCGACCGTGAGTCCGGCATCAACGCGTTCGCAGCCGGCAACACGACAAGCGACGCCGTCATAGGCGTCACGCACGGCACTCTTCAGCGGCTCCGGCGCGATGAGCTGCAGGGCGTGATCGCGCACGAGTTCAGTCACATCCTCAACGGAGACTCTCGCATCAACATTCGCGCCATCGGGCTTCTGCACGGCATCTTTCTTCTCGCCCTGATCGGTCGGTTCCTGACGCACGGTTCCATGCGCAGCCGGCGAAAGAACGGGGGCGGCGTGGCGCTCCTCGGGCTTGGCCTGTTGGCTATTGGCTCGATCGGGGTGTTCTTCGGACGCATGATTCAGAGCTCGATTTCACGGCAGCGGGAGTTCCTCGCGGATGCATCGGCGGTGCAGTTCACGCGCGACACGGACGGTCTGGTAGGCGCCCTCAAGAAGATCGGTGGCGTGGCACCCCGTTCGTTCCTCAGCACGCCGCAGGCGGATCAGGCGAGCCACATTTTCTTCTCGGACGCGATCCGTCGAATGCGCCTGTTCGCCGGGCTCTTCCGCACGCACCCACCGCTCGGGGAGCGCATTCGCAAGCTCGATCCGATGTGGGATGGCGAGTTCCCCGAGGTGGCTCTTCCGGACATCGCCGATGGGATGAGCACGCCACCGGACGCTCCGGACTATGAGCCCAGCGCGCTTGCTGAGGTTCCTACGGAGAAGTCGGTGACCCAGGCCATTGCGCACATCGGAAGCCCCCGCCCGGCGCAGATCGCGTTCGCCCGGTCCCTTCATGGGGCCCTGCCGGAGTTCTGGATTCACGCGGCGCATCAAGCGCCGATGGCGCAAGCGATGGTGTTCGGACTCCTGATCGCACAGGACGAGGTGCTCCGCGGAACCGAGCTGATACGCGTGGCCGAGCTCACCGACGGACCAACCGCCGACCTGACGCTTCGATTTCACTCCGAGGCCGGGGACCGTTCGTCCGCCGAGAAGATCGCGCTTGTGGACGTGGCGATTGCGACGCTGCGCAACCTGCCCGTCGACGAGTACGAGCGCTTCGTTGCCGTCGTCGACGCGCTGACGCAAAGCGATGGGCGAATCGATCTCTTCGAGTACACGCTCAGCCGCATGATTCAACGTCATCTGCGGCGGAGCTTCGATGGCGCCGGCCCGACTCCGCTTCAGTTTCGCTCGCTCCCGGCTCTCGTGCCGGATGCGCGAGTCTTGATTGCGACCCTGGCGCGCGTCGGCGGCCGAACCGAAGAGCAAGCCCAGCGCGCATTCCGGCGCGGGCTTCGGACGCTGCATATAATGGAGTCCGCCGGCGCGATCTTGGCTTCGGGCGAATGCACCTTGGCCGCGGTCGACCGCGCCCTCGAGCGCTACGACGCAGCGGCTCCTGCACTGAAGCGAGACCTCATGGTTGCCTGTGCCGCCACCGTGATGGCCGACGACCATGTCACCGACCGAGAGGTCGAGCTCATCCGCGCCATCGGTGATGCGCTCGATTGTCCCGTGCCTCCTTTTGTGCCATCGAAGTAGCACCATGGAGACACGAAGCGTCTACGAAACCGATGACGAGGTGCAGGCTCTGATCCTTCAGGAGGCGCTGGAGTCCGAAGGTATCGCCGCCGTCCTGATCAATCATCGCGACACCGCCTACCCGGGCATCACGGATCGCCAGCGGCACGGGACTGAAATTCGTGTCGAGGAGGAGCAGGTCGAGAAGGCGAAACAGCTGATTGAGGAGCTTTTGGCCGCCCGGCCGATCGAGGGGCCCCCGATTGCGCCGCCCCCCGATTTCGAGCCCGCCCCAGGCGTCCGCGGACCCGGATGGCTCGTAATCACCTTGATCATGTTGAGTTTATTGGGAGTCACTGCTTATTTACTAAATGCCAAATAAGCCTTGGATCCCGCTCCTTTCTACGCTATAAGTTAACAGGTAGTAAAGGACGCGCACGATGGATCATAGAGAGACTTACGATCTGGGAGAGCTCGCGAAGCTCCTCAATTGGAACCCCGCTCACTGCAAAGTGATCCTCAAGCAGCTAGGCGCCGACCCCACGCAGCCCATCGACGACGAGACCGCGTCGAAGGTCGCTCAGAAGATCCGTCGCCAGTGGCCGCCCCAGGCTGCCTAACTGGCGTCTAGTTGGCTTCTTGCTGGACGAGCGCGGCGGCGCGTTCGCCGATCATCATGCTGGGGGCGTTGGTGTTGCCCCCGGTGACGTGCGGCATGATTGACGCATCAGCGACTCGTAGACCTTCGATGCCGCGCACCTTGAGCGTCGGGCCGACGACGGCCATTTCGTCGACACCCATCTTGCAGCTACCGACCGGATGATAGACCGTCATCGCGCGTAGCCGGATCTCTTCCGTGAGCTCCGCATCGCTTGCGCGCGCTGCGCCAGGAGTGAGCTCTTCACCCAGGTGCTCGGCCATCTCCGCATGCGCGCAGATCTCACGGCACTTTCGAATCGCCGTCAGGAGCAGCTGCAAGTCCTCCGGCTCTTCCAAGAAATGAGGATCGATGTGCGGTGTCTGGTCCGGCCGGTTTGACGTGAGCAGAAGCTCGCCGCGGCTCTTCGGGTAGATCAACGTGGGCATGACTGTAAGGCAGTGACCGGTGTCGATGTCCGGACGCTCCGGGCCGTCTTGATTCGGAGTCGGGTAGCCCCACGGGAGCGTATGAATCTGGATGTCCGGAATCGGCGCGTCGTCGCGACTCTTGATGAACGCGCCCCCCTCGAAGACCGTCCTGCCGAACCATCCGTTGCCGAATAGATACTCCTTGACCATGCCGGCGAAAAAGTGCGGCGCGGCGCCCCGATGAAGGCTTGTCGGAGCTCGGTAGGTAATCGGGAAAAAGAGGTGGTCGTGCAGGTTTTTCCCAACGCCAGGAAGGTCCAGTTTCACCTCGACGCCGTGTTCGCGCAGGTGCTCGGCAGGTCCGATGCCGGAGAGCATCAAGATCTGAGGTGACCCGATCGCCCCGCCGGAGACGATCACCTCGCGCCTCGCGTGGGCGACGGTGACACCCGCCGGCTGTTCATATTCAACGCCTGTCGCGCGCCCGCTCTCGATCACGACCCTACGCACCAGCGCCCGGACCTCCAGCGTGAAGTTGGGGCGGTCGAGACTGGGGTGGACGTACGCCTCGGCCGTGCCGCTTCGCACCCCCTTGCTTGCCGACATCTGATAGATGCTCGCGCAGTGCTGATTCTCCGCGTTGAAGTCGTCGCCGACCGGGATGCCACAAACCGCCGAAGCGGCTCTCACGAACGCATTCGACACGGGACTGACTTGGTCAGCGGGGTGACGTGTGACCTGAATCGGGCCGCCCGCCCCATGGTAGGCGGTCTCCCCGTCCTCGTGATTCTCGAGCTTCCGAAAAAAAGGCAGAATGTCTTTGAAGCTCCACCCTTCGCAGCCGCGCGCGGCCCATTCGTTGTAGTTCTCCTCGTTGCCTCGCAGATAGAGCATGCCGTTGACCGAGCTCGAGCCGCCAAGGACCTTGCCGCGCGTGTACGGGATACGCCGGTCGTCGAGATGTCGCTGGGGAACCGTCGTGAAGCCCCAATCGAACCGCTTCTTCAACTGCTTGACCTGCTGCACCAGGCTGATCATTCCGGGCTTGCGGACCAGGGTCGTTCGGTCGGTGCCGCCCGCCTCCAGCAGCAGCACGCTGACGTCCGGATCCTCGGCCAGCCGGCTCGCCACGATGGCCCCCGCGGAGCCGGCCCCGATCACGATGTAGTCGTACTCAGTCATTTTCGTGCTCCGAGTGAAACACGTTTCATTTTCAGGTCAACCAAGCGCCTCGCCGATCGCCTCGACGAGGCCAGAGTATCGCTGCGCCCGTCGCTCGATTGCAGCGCGAATGACCTGTTTCGGCCCCACGATGCGCACCCGTTTCCGTGCGCGGCTCACCGCGGTGTAGAGGAGCTCGCGGGTGAGTAGCGGCGCGTCTTGCTCCGGGAGAACCAGCAACACCTCGTCGAACTCGGATCCCTGTGCTTTGTGAACGCTCAAGGCGAACGCGTCCGAGAATCGCGGCAATCTCGCTTCGGCGATCTCTCGAAAGCCGTCCGCCTCACTCTGTACGGTCGCGACCGGAGGCTCGCCGTCGACAAGCATGGCGAAGTCTCCGTTGTACAGGCGAAGCTCGTGACTGTTCTGCTCGATGATGATCGGCGTGACGCGTGGCGTGCCGCTCCCCGGGTGAGGGAGTCGTTGCTGAATCGCCGACCCGAGCCTCTGCGTTCCGATCGCGCCCCTTCGGAACGGGCTCAGCATCACGTAGCGGCCGCGCAGCTCGAAGTGCTCTTTGCGATCGAGCGTCGCGAGGGCCTTGGCCCAATGTGCTGCCGCTCGATCGAGCTCTTCATGCAAGCGGTCGGAGGGGCTCCAAACGACGTCATCCGCCTTGGCTTCAAGCAAGGCGCTCACAGTCGCTCCTTCCCCAGCTCGGATCGAAGCCACCAGTTGGCCGAGGGGCTGCTCTTCGTCGTATCGGTACGTCGTCGTCAGCCGCGTGACGCGGTCACGCCACCAGGTTTCTGTGCTTGCGGTGACCAAGTCGCGAAGAACCGACCCTGCTTCCACCGAGGTGAGCTGATCGGGATCTCCTACGATCAAGAGCGTGGCCTCGCGCGGGGCTGCGTCGAGCAGCTGGCGCATCAAGCCGAGATCGACCATCGACGCCTCGTCGACGATGATGACGTCCGCTTCGAGGGGAAGGTCGGCACTCCTAGCAAAGCGCATTCCCTCGCGCCGCATCCCGAGAGCGCGGTGGAGCGTCGTCGCTCGTTCCGGGATCTCGCGGAGGATCTCGTCGGGCGCCTCGATACTTGACTTGGCCTTACGCACCGCCTCGCCGAGCCGAGCCGCGGACTTCCCGGTCGGCGCGAGCAGCATCACCTTCGGCGCAGCCTTCGCATCCTGCAATCGCCCTTGAATGATCAGCGCGACGATGGCTGCCACCGTGCTCGTCTTGCCCGTGCCGGGCCCGCCACAAAGAAGGGAGACTCGATGCCGAAGCGCATTTCGGGCGGCGTACCGCTGCAGGGAATCCGCCCTTCGCGGAAACAGCCGGTCGAGGGCCGCTTCGAGCCAGGACGCGTCCTCCGCGATGATGGGCGGCAGAGCGGACCGCGCTGCGAGCTCCCGGGCAATGTCCTGCTCGAGCTGCCAGTAGCGACGCAGGTAGAGACGGCCAGCGGCGTCGAGCACGAGCGGCCCCCCTTGGGTGAGCCGGCTTTGGCGCAGTGTCTCCTTCCACTGCGCCGCGTCGGGCAGTGGGTCGGACTTCGTCGGCTCGTGTGGCCAGATCTCCTCGGCCGAGATCCCAACAGGGAAGCAGCTGTGCCCGCGGCGGACGTTGCGGCTCGTGAGCGCGATCGCAAGCTCGACTTCTGGGCTCGAATCGGAGGCCATGCGAGCGAGGCTGCCGGCGAGCTGCGCATCGAGCAGCTCCACCAGCCCGAGCGCTCGATACTCAGATAGGTTCATCGGCCCCTCCCAACCAGCGATCGACGGCGCCCAAGAGCTCTGCGGGCTGACGGTCGAAGAACACGCTCGACCCAGCGCTCTGTGGACCCCGCATCCCGCGCAGAAACAGAAACAGCGCGCCGCCCCATTGTGTGGCCGGGTCATAGCCGACGACTCGCTGCTTCAGGTAGCGCTGAGCCGCTGCCGTGTAGAGTTGAGCCTGAAGCAAGTAGTGTGTGTGCTGGACCGCCTCGTTGATGCCTTCGGGCGCATAAGTCGGAAGCGTGTTGGACTTGTAGTCTGCGACGTACCAACGGCCCTGCCACTCGAACATCAGATCGATGAAGCCGCGCAGGAAGCGTTGCAAGGTTTGGCCGGAGACGTCCGCGAGGCGTTCGAAGTAGCGAGGGGCGGCAGCCGGAGCGCCGTGTTGACGCAGTATCTCGGCCAGATCGGGGAGCTTCGGCCCGTCCACGCGCAGCGTAAACTCGAGCTCGCGGAGCTGGACGTCACCGCCGAGGTCGACCAGGCACGGGGCATCGTCCGCGTCGGTGAACGGAGTCGTCGCCACGGACAGCAGGTCTCGTTGGACGTCGGGGCTGAGCGCGGTATCGAACCCAAACGCGTGCAGTTGGCGTTCGATCAATTGCCCGGTCTCGATCGCATCGAGCTGTTGAAAGTCCGCGTGTTCCAGAATCGAGTGAAGCAACAACCCAGTCCGTGCGCCACCGGGCAAGTCCGAGAAAAGCGCGGGTTGCCTCTCGACTGGCGACACGGCCGGCCGCGGCCCCGGCGTCTTTTCGTCGTGTCCGGTGAGGCTCGTGAAGCTTGCAATACGCGGGGCATGACTGAAGTGCCGCACTTGCTCCCGCGCCGTGAGCGCACGCCTCGGGGCCTCATGCTCCCGCGGCGCCGCTTGTTGATTGTGAGCGGGACGCCCCTCGACCGTCCCCGACGATGCGGCCACCAGCCTCTGCACGCCCGCCCGCATGGCGTCCTCGTCGAGCTCATCCAAGCCCTCCTCGCCGTGCAGCACGTAGCCGAGTGCTGCCTTCTTCCAGCCCGAGGCACGGCCCCAATAGAGAGTGCAGCGATACTTTGCGCGGGTCACTGCAACATAGAGCACGCGCAGGGCCTCGGAGAATTCCTCCCGGTTGCTGGTTTTCTTGTTCGCCTCGTAGTCCTCGGATCCAAGGTCGACCTTGATGTCTCCGCGCCCGTCGTGGAACTTCACCGCGATGTCCCCGAACTGCCGAGCCCATGGGAAGGGGCAATACACGATGCCGTACTCGAGCCCCTTGCTCTTGTGAATGGTCGCCACGCGAACGGCGCCCGCGTCTGCATCGGGACGCTGTTGCAGGTCATCCGATGCCAGCGTCCCTTCGCCCGGGCCGTCTTTCCCAAGGCGCCGGAACCACTGCATGAGTGAGGCAGGGTTGCGTTCTCGCTCGCGTTCGCCGCGCAGGAGGAGCTCTTCGATGTGGAGCAGATCGGTGAGGACACGCCGCGCCGCGGGCTGCTTGGCGATCACCGCCTCGGCCCGCGTGTGGCGGAGCATATCCTCGAGGAAGCGCACGACACCTTGGTTGTGCCAGGTGTCGTTCCAGTTTCGAAACAGTGACACCCACTCGGACCAAGCCTCGTCGCTCATCGTGGCCAGCGTGTAGGGCGACACGTCGAGGAGGGACGTCAACAGCGCGCGCCTCACCAGGGAGGAGTCTCCTGGCAAAAGGGCGGCTTCGAGCACAGCGCTCAGCTCGGAGGCGATCTCCGTTCCGAGGACACTCGAGCCGCCGTCGAGCGACACCGGGATGTTGAGATCCCTGAGCGCGCCCGTCATCAGAAGCGCCTGATGGTTGCTGCGACAGAGCACTGCGATGTCCCCGGGCTCGACGGGCCGGCTCTCGACCTGAGCCTCCGACTCCAGCAAGAGTGCGATCTCGTTGGCGACGAGCGGCGCTACCGCCGCCGCGCCGCCTTTGAGCTGATCCCCCTCGAGAAAGACGAGCTCCATCGGCGGATCCAATGTCGTCCGGCTTTCTTCGTGGTGAGCTATCGCCTCGTCCATGTCGATTCCCTCGAGCAGGAACGGCGGTGTCTGAAGCGAGAACAGCGTGTTGACCGCGTGAACGACCCCCGCGTCGGACCGTCGATTGGTCCTCAGGGTGTGTATGCGATCGCCTACGTCTTTGACTGCGCCGATGTACGAGAACACGTCGGCCCCACGAAACGCGTAGATCGCTTGCTTGGGGTCGCCCACGTAAACCACCGACGACTCTCCGTAGATCGCGCGGAAGATTCCGTACTGCACGGCATCGGTGTCTTGAAACTCATCGACGAGCGCGAGGCGATACGTAGTCGAGATCTTCTCCGCGATCTGATCTCCATCAAACGCCGCGCTGTCGGCGCTCGAAGGGTCGAACGGTGCGTACACCAGGGTGAGCAGGTCGTCGTACGTGAGGACCGACCGGTCCTCCCTCCGCTGCTTGGCGTGCGCGCGCGCGTATTCGATGAAGCGCTCCCGGAAGCGAAACACGGCATAGTCGAGAGCAGGAACGAGGGCTTTCTGCGCTTCGCAAAGCGGCGCGCATGCGGAGAAGAATGGGTCTCGCGGCTCGTCGCGCCCCTTCTTCGTCTTCAGCGTTCCTTGGGCAAGCTTCGGCAGAAAAGCCGGCGGGTACGTGAAGCCGTTCTTCATGAAGAACGCGTCGAGCGCCGGAAGCCACTTGTCCTCGATCGTCCGCGCTTTGTAGTACGTCCCGCTGAGATCGTCGTTGGTGGTTAGAAGCTCGGCCACTTGCTCGCGGCGTGCGGCCCAGAGCGCCGCCGCCTCCTTGTGGAACAGCAGCCACCGCTCGAGCGCCGCCGGATCGACCTCCGCAGGCGCGGGCCCGAGGATCTCGATGCCGGGCATCGCGCTCACCTTCGCCAACTTCGCGAGCTGGGCGGCGCTGACCTTGTCCTTCTCGAGCGCGCGCAGCATCCAATCGGGTGCGTCGTAAAGCTCGGTCGTCCAGAAATCGATCGCCAACTCCGAGTACATCGACGACGCGTCTTCTGAGACCTCGAAGTCGAAGTCGATGCCGAAAAGGAGCGGATAGTCTTGAAGCAGACGCTGGCAGAATCCGTGGATGGTCAGGATGGCGGCCCGGTCCATCTCCCCGAGCGCCGCTCTGAGCTTCATTTCGGTCTCGCGTCGACCGAGACGTTCGACCGTCGCAGCGACGACGCCATGGAGGGCGTCGTCGGTCTTCGATTCTTCCCCGAGAAGCAGGAGCGCATCGAGGATTCTTTGGCGAGTGCGTATCCGAAGCTCGGCCGTCGCGGCCTTGGTGTAGGTGACGACCAGAATCTCCTCCGGTTTGAGGTCGCGCTCCAGGATCGCGCGGACAAAGTACGTGGTGATCGTGTAGGTCTTGCCGGTCCCAGCGCTGGCCTGCACCAACGTGGGCGCGAGTAGAGGGATGAGCTGGGGAGAGATGGAGATCATCTTTCGCTCCGGTGGCGAAACATAGGCTCATAGACGACCGTTGCGGCTTGCTCGAAATCCTTGCGCCACTCCGAATCGAGAAAAGGGTCGTCCGGTCCGAGGACGTAGTCGATGTAGGGGCTCCAGCCTCGCTGGCTACTCAGCTTCTTGCCGGCTTCGGAGAACGCTTTGACCGAATCCGCTCGACCGAGCGTCTCCACGAACAACCAGGACGACTCTCCGAATCGAGGAGGCGGCGTTTGCAGTGACCGGCGATAGAGGTCGACCAAAGTCTGCAGCAGGTGATGTGCGTCCGCGACCGGGCTGAAAGACAGCACCTTGGCTCGCGTCTCGGTGTCCCGAAGCACCAGATGTGTTGCGGTCGGGAGCTCGTTCGACGTCTGCATCAGCAAATGTTCGATCCAGGTGCTCAGCTCCGCGCGCCGCCCTACTTTGGTGAACCGGCTCGAGACGCGGTGCTCGTCACTCAGCCCGTCGATGCGAGCTTCGAGGACTACGCCGTCGAGCTCCACCGCCACGAGCCTCGATCCAAGCCCATGCTCGCCTCCGAGCCCAGCCCGTCGCGCGTCGACGGTGCGAATCTCGCCCGAGAGTCGTTGCCTCTCGAGCGCCCCCCAGTTCCCGTCTGGAAATTCCGGCGCGGCCGCGAGGTACTCCTCGAGTGCCCGGTCACGAAGTCCCGCCCTCAGCGACGTGTTGCCGAGCATGGCGGCCTCGCGCCGGCCGATGCTGGTCAACGCGCTCGTCGGCTCGTAAAGGTCCGACGCATCGAATCGGGCACGGAGAACTCGTTCGATGAAGGCTCCCATGGGCTCCCAAAGCCAGGCCGAGAGCTCGCGCACCGATAGAATCTCTTCCGCGGTCCCTGCGTCCGCGACCAACTCGATCCGCCCAGGAGTCTCGGCAGGCTGTCCAAGGGCGCGCGCGATCTCGAGATATCGCCTCGAGCTGCTTTGGGGAAGGCCGCTCTCGTCGAAGTACCTGGAGTCGAACGCATGTAGCGGGTGTGCCGTCGCTTCGAGCACCGGTTCGTTCTCGGCCAGCGCGTAGTAGCGTCGAAGGGTTTCGCAGAGCTCCCAAACCACGGGCGACGAATTCGCGCCGCTTCGAGGACTATCCGCGGGCGCGCTGTAGGTGATGATGAGGCGATCCCTCGCGCACAGGACCGCCTGGAGGAATGAATGGCGGTCGTCGTCTCGCTTATTGCGATCGCCGGGTTCGTGAGTCGCCCGAGTCCGATCGAAGCTAGGGCGGTCGTCCGCCCGCGGAAACCGGTCCTCGCTCATCCCCATGAGACAGACAACTCGAAACGGAACCGAGCGGAGCGGTACCAGCTCGCAGAGTGTCACGCCGCGTCGTAGAAAGCCGACGGCGGGCGCCTTCTGCTGTAGCAACGCGCCGAGCTCTCTGCGAACCGTCTTGAGGGAGATCGTGCCCTCGTATGCGCTCTGCTGGGCCAGCTCTCGTAGTTCGCCCAGCGCCGCTCGAAGGGCACGCACCCCGGCGCTGCTCTCGTCGTCCTCCGCGAACAGCAACGAGGAGAACCGTTCGAGCAAGCTCGCCCAGGCCTCGATGCCGAGCGGACTCCGGGTCCTGCGCTGCAGCTCGAAAAGAAGCTCGCAGAGGCTTGCCAAGCGTCCCAGGAGCTCCGCGTCTTCGAGGCTCGGCGCCCCACGCGGTAGCAAGCCCTCGAAGACATCGATGTTGTCGGGGGTCGACGCGAAGCCGAGAAAAAGACGCCCCAAGCCCGCACGCCAGGTGTGGACAGGGTCAGGTGGAAACTCGAGCTCTTGGCGATGCTCCTCGTCGATGCCCCAGCGGACTCCCGACGCGGCGAGCAACTCCGTGAGCCGTGCCCGCTCGTCTTGTGTAAATCGAAAGGTCTCCTGCAGCGAGCTAGCGTCCATGAGTTGCATCAGGTCGAAGACCGAAAAGCGAGAGTCGATCACGTCGAGCACCACCATGAAATCGTCGTAGAAGCGTGCATCGTCCCGGGTCTTGCGGTCGTGGACTTCGAAGGGGATGCGACGCTGATCGTCCTGGCCGAAAACGGCTCGGAACGCGGGCGCGTACGACTCGAGGTCCGGCGCCATGACGACGATGTCTTCGGGGCGAAGCGATGTGTCGTCCTCGAGCGCGGCCCGCACGAGCTCATGAAGTACCTGGACCTCGCGCATCGGCCCGGTGCATGCGTGAATCGAGATCGACTGATCCGAGGCGCGGATCGTTTGCCGCGTGCCGTCCGCTCGGGAGCTTCGAAACTCGAGCACATCGGCCTGGAACGAGCTTAGAAGGTTCTGCCGCACTGGGGCTTCGAAGACGTCGACTTCCTCCTGCACGGTGTCGCCGACACCGATCAACAGTTGCTGGAAGTCTCGTGCGAGCCGGCCGAGCGAGGAAACGAGTGGGTGGCCGTCGCCCGGCACGTCATCCACGCCGACGGGAAGCTGGGGCGTGCGGTCCACGTCGGCCATGTATTCGGACGATGGCTGCAGCAGATAGAACGTCGTCGGAATGGTTTGCGACAGCACACTGAACAACTCGAGAAACAGTGGCGGCAGGGTCTCGATGGCAAACAGATGCAGCCGCTCAAAAGGGAGGCCTCGAGGCTTTGCGTTCGAACGAAGAGCACGGATGGCCGCCGTGGTGCGTGAAGCGAGATCGTGCGGGCCCAGCCGTCCCACCACCCGACGCCAGAGCTCAGCCTGCCAGCCGGGAGCTTCATCCTGCGTCCACTCTTGCAAGAGCCGAGGCCGGTACACCACGTAGTCGTCGAACACGCTCGACACGCTGCTCGAGAGCCGCAACACCCGGTCGGCGTCGGAGGGCTCACCGAGGTAGGCTTTCAGCGCTCCCGGTGCGGATTCGTTGAGCAGCTCGGCGATGGTCCACTTCAAACGTCCCGGATCGTAGGCATTGGCCTCTTCGGGGCGCCCCTCCGACAGGCTGTCGAGTACCTGCTCGATCACCGAGCGCGGAAACGGAAACGACGGGTTGCTCCAAATGCCGAGCCGTTCGGCCAAGGCAAGCGTGAGCCACCGCTCCATGCCACGGCTCTGGACGACGATCGCCTCTTGTTCGAAGGGCCCGAGGGGCTCGTCGCGGACCCGCGAAGCGAGCGCATCGGCTAGGTTCTCGGTTCGGTTGCTGCGGATGAGCTTCATGCACTCAGCGAGGCGGAAACTTTCGCTCCAGGTTCTTCATACCGTTGCCGAGTGCGACTTGGAACAGCTTTTTCCCCATCCAGGCTTTGACGGCTGAGCGCGGAAGCCGCCCGTAGGCGAGCCAGCACACCACGGTCCCGCCATCGGGGTGGGGTTCGCAAGCGAGCACCCCGAGGTGGTCGGTGCATGTCCCGAAGAACGCTGCATCGTGGGCCGAGTAGGCAAGCAACCGCGGCGCTTCAAACTCTTTGACCGTCTCTCGCATGGGCTTGCCCGCTGCGCCCTGGATCATTCGCACCGATCCCACCTGGCCTGGGATTTGGGCCTTCGTGTCGTCTGCCCAGGTCTTCTTCGCGGCCCAGATCCACTCGCTCGCCCGGTCGAAGTCGGTGACGTAGTTGAACAGCTCGCGCTGCGTGACGTCCAGGTGTCGGGTCGTCTCGAAGAGCAAGGGTTGATCGCTCAGACGTGAGCCCGTTGCTTTGGCATAGGTCGTGAACTCCGAGAGGGCACCCATCTATGCGAGTGTTACCGCTTTGCATCGAAGTTCAAGCGTCAAGAGAGGCGGTTTCGGTAGTCCGCGTAGTCAAAACGCCGCTGCACCCGGTAGGAGTCGTCACGGGGGTCATAGAGGGCGATCGACGGTAGGCGAACGCCGTTGAACGTGCTGGTCTTGACCATCGTGTAGTGGGCCATGTCTTCGAAGAGCAAGCGGTCACCGACCTCCAATGGCTCGGCGAAGGAGTACTCCCCGATCATGTCGCCCGCGAGGCAGCTCAGGCCCCCTAGCCGGTAGGTATGAGCCAGTTTGCCTGGCTCCGCGGCGTCCCGAATCTGCGGCCGGTAAGGCATTTCGAGGACGTCCGGCATGTGGGCGGTCGCGGACGTGTCGAGGATGGCGACCGGCCCGTCGTTCTCGACGATGTCGAGCACGGACGCGACGAGCACACCTGCGTTCAGGCCGATCGCCTCTCCGGGTTCGAGGAACACATCGACCCCGTGCCGCTGCTTGAAGTCACGCACTAGGTCGATCAACAAACGCACGTCGTAGCCGGCCTTCGTGATGTGGTGACCGCCACCAAAGTTCACCCACTTCGCGCGGGCGAGCCAGGGCTCGAATCGGTCTTCGATGACCGCAAGTGTTCGTTGAAGCGCATCGGCTCCGGGCTCGCACAGCGTGTGGAAGTGCAAACCGTCGATCCCGCGGAGATCTGCTTGGCTGAGGGCGGCCCGAGTCGTGCCGAGCCGCGATCCGGGCGCGCACGGATCATAGAGGGCCACATCGACTTCGGAGTGTTCCGGATTGATTCGCAGGCCGAAGCTCTTGGCGGGCGTGTGTTCATCGATGATCGCCCGGAAGCGATCGACCTGTGATGGCGAGTTGAAGACGACGTGATCCGAGTAGCGAATCGTTTCGCGAAGCGACGACTCGTCAAAGGCGGGGCAATAGGTGTGCACCTGCTTGCCGAGCTCTTCGGCGCCGAGCCTCGCTTCGTCGGAGCCGCTCGCCGCCACCCCATCGAGGTACTTCCCAACGACCGGGAACGTCGACCAGGCCGCAAAGCCCTTGAGCGCTAGCAAGATGGTGCAGCCCGACGCCTCTTGGACATGCGCAAGTAGCTGCAAGTTGCGCTCGAGCACCTCGAGGTCGATCACATACGCCGGCGAAGCCACTCGGCCTGCATCGAGCTCGGGGCAAGCGAGCACTATAGCTCCTTCACGTGCCACCGAAGACCCCGGACTGCGAGCTCGTCGAGGAAAGGCTCCGGGTCGAGCTGCTCGACGTTGAACACACCTCGCCCGCGCCACTGGTCGGTCAGCATCATCTTAGCGCCGACCATGGTTGGAACGCCGGTCGTGTATGAAACCGCCTGGGCCCGAACTTCCTTCCAAGACTCCTCGTGGTCGCACACGTTGTAGATGAACACCTTGCGGCGCTCTGCGTTCTTGCGGCCCTCGATCAAGCAGCCGATGCTCGTCTTGCCCGTGTAGTTCTCGCCGAGTGTCGACGGGTCGGGAAGCAGCGCCTTCAAGAACTGAAGCGGGACGATCTCGCGGCCCTCGTACTCGATGGGAGCGATGCTGGTCATGCCGACGTTTTGAAGCACACGCAGATGCGTCAGGTACTCGTCCCCGAACGTCATCCAAAAACGAATGCGCTTGAGCCCATCGATGTGCCTCACCAACGACTCGAGCTCTTCGTGATAGAGCAGGTACGCTTTGCGTTCGCCGACTTCGGGAAAATCGAACGTGCGCGACTGCGACATGGGCTCGATCTCTACCCACTCGCCGTTCTCCCAGTAGCGGCCGCGCTGGGTGATTTCGCGGATGTTGATTTCAGGGTTGAAGTTGGTGGCAAAAGGGTGGCCGTGATCCCCACCATTGCAGTCGAGGATATCGATCGAGTCGATCTCGTCGAACAGCTCTTTGTGCGCATACGCGCAGAAGGCGTTGGTCACCCCCGGGTCGAATCCCGAGCCCAGTAGCGCCATGATTCCCCGGGCTTGAAAGCGCTCTTGGTAGGCCCACTGCCATCGATACTCGAATTTCGCCTCGTCGGGCGGCTCGTAGTTCGCGGTGTCCAGGTAGTCGACGCCCGCCTCGAGACAGGCATCCATCAGAGGTAGGTCCTGATAGGGGAGCGCGACGTTGATCAGGAGGGCTGGTTGCACGCGTTTGATCAAGGCGACCGTCTGTGCGACGTCGTCGGCATTCACTTGGGCAATCTCGATTTCACGGCCGCGAAGCTCTCGCACCTGCCTCTGGATCGCCTCGCAACGCGACAACGTCCGGCTGGCCAAAACGACCTCGGAAAACGTGTCTCTATCGTTCGCGCACTTGTGAGCCACGACCCCGCCCACGCCACCCGCGCCAATGATCAACACCCTGCTCATCGAGCTCCTCCGCGGCGAGCTATACGACCTAGGCGCCCGCTGTGCGAGGTGTGACTTCGACGTTCCTAGTTTGCAAGCCAAGTCGCGTGACTTTCACGGGAGCTTGTGTTTACCTCCGCTACCTTACGAGGGAAGGGTGTAAGCGTTTTGATGCACGCAGCGATAGTGGGTTTAGACGTCGGCTCTACGACCGTGAAAGCGGTCGTCGTCGATCCAGAAACCAAAGACATCATCTGGAGCGACTACCAGCGGCATCACACCAGGCAGGCCGAGTGTGTTCTCGACTTCATGGAGCGCATTGGGAAGGTTCTCGAGGAGCACAGTTGTGACGACGTCCGAGTGTTCATCACCGGGTCGGGCGCGACCCCTCTCGAGGGCCCCCTTGGCGCCAAGTTCGTTCAAGAGGTGAACTCTGTCACGTTGGCGGTCGAGATGCTGCACCCCGATGCGGGGTCCGTCATCGAGCTCGGCGGCCAGGATGCGAAGATCATCATCTTCAAAGAGAACAAGAAGACCGGCGACAAGACCGCGATCGCTTCGATGAACGACAAATGCGCTTCCGGGACGGGAGCGACCATCGACAAGTGCATGATCAAAGTGGGCATGCCCTCCGAGGAGACACTGAACCTCCACTTCAATGGCGACAGTCTGCACCACGTGGCCGCGAAGTGTGGCGTGTTTGCGGAAACCGACATCGTCAACCTCGTCAAGACCGGCATTCCGTCCGACGAGATCATGTGCTCACTAGCCGACGCGATCGTCATGCAGAACCTCTCCGTGCTCACGCGCGGCAACACGCTTCGGCACAAGGTGCTTCTGCTCGGTGGTCCCAACACGTTCCTTCCGTTCCTCCAGGAATGCTGGCGAAAGCGCATCCCAGAGACCTGGGACGAGCGCGGGTACGACTACCCGAAGGATGTGCCGATCGAAGAGCTGATTCCGGTGCCGGACAACGCCGCCTTGTATGCGGCGTACGGCGCCGTGCTGTACGGCATGCACGAGCCGCGCGAGGTGGGCGTCTACGAAGGCCTCGACGATCTCCGGCGCTACATCCTCGAGGGCCGTAAAGAGCGTCTCGGAGAAAGCGCGGGCCCGCCGCTGGCGAGCGATGAGGCAGAGCTGACGCAATTCTTCGACGCGTACCGGATCCCCAAATTCATCGAGCCAGAGATGCCCGCGGGCAGTACGGTGAAAGCGGTGATCGGTCTCGATGGGGGCAGCACTTCGTCCAAGGCGGTGTTGTTGGGCGAGGACGGCGAAGTCCTCATGAAGTCCTACGCCCTGTCGAAGGGCAACCCCATCCAGGACGCCAAAGAGCTCCTCGAAGACCTACGCACACGTGTTCGCGAAAAGGGAGCCGAGCTCGAGATCCTAGGCTTTGGCGCGACGGGCTATGCCGCCGACGTGCTCGAGGAGTGCGTCTGCGCAGACGTCAACATAGTCGAGACGGTCGCTCACATGATGAGCGCCACCCACTACTTCGGCGACGTCGACGTCATCTGCGACATCGGCGGACAGGACATCAAAGTCCTCTTCATGGAGAACGGGGACATCAAGACCTTCAAGCTGTCGAACCAGTGCTCGGCGGGCAACGGCATGTTGCTGCAGGCGATGGCCGATCAGTTTGGTATTCCGGTGCAAGAGTACGCAGAGAATGCCTTCAATGCCGAGCTGGCACCGACGTTTAGCTACGGCTGCGCAGTCTTCCTCGATACCGACCGCGTGAACTTCCAAAAAGAAGGCTTCGGCAAAGACGAGCTGCTTGCGGGCCTTGCGCAAGTCCTCCCGAAGAACGTCTGGCAGTACGTCGTCGGCGTGCCACGCATGGCAGCGCTCGGGCGCAAGTTCGTGCTGCAGGGCGGCACTCAATACAACTTGGCGGCCGTCAAAGCGCAGGTGGACTACATCAAGGAGCGTGTACCCAACGCCGAGGTCTACGTCCATCCCCACAGCGGCGAGGCTGGAGCGATCGGCGCAGCGATGGAAACATTGCGCGTGGTGAAGCGACGCGGCAGCTCGACCTTCATCGGCTTCGATGCCGCAATCGATCTCAGGTACGAGACCAAGAACGACGAGAGCACGACCTGCCACTTCTGCGCCAACGAATGCTCGCGAACCTTCATCGATACCTACCGGCCCGACGGCACGACCAGCCGCTACATCAGTGGCTTCTCGTGCGAAAAGGGCATGGTCGAGTCGAAAGATGCGATGGAAGAGATCGTCAAGGAGCGCCGGAAGATCATGAAGGAGTTTCCGAACCTCGTGACCCACGAGGGGCTCAAGGTATTCAAGCGTGTGGGAGGCGTGCAGCCCATGCCCGAGGCCGGGACGCCGGTTGAAGACGTCAAGGTCGAGCGGAAGTTCTTCGGGGCGATCGAGCGGACGAAGTATCAACGTGCGTTCGAGCGGTCATCCGAGGAGGCAGCAGAGAAGCGGGCCAAGTGGCGCGTAGGCATTCCGCGCGTCCTCAACATGTATTCGACTGCGCCGTTCTTCCGCACGTACCTCGAGGTGCTGGGCGTCCGACCGAAGAACATCGTGTTCAGCGACCCGAGCTCGGAGGAGATGTTTGCCGAGGGCGGCAAGTACGGGTCGGTCGACCCTTGCTACCCCTCGAAGGTGGCGCAGGCGCACTTTCACCAACTGTTCTTCCACAAGCACGTCAAGACGCCGTTGGACGTGATTTTCTTCCCCATCTTGACGCACGTCCCCTCGTTCGTTACCGACGCGATCGACTACACGAGCTGTCCCATCGTCGCCGGTACGCCTGATGTCATGAAGGCCGCCTTCACCAAAGAGCAGGACTACTTCGCGACTCGGGGCATCACGTACATGGCGCCCGCCTTCAGCTTCACGGAGCCAACCCTCTTGAAGCGCGCCGTGTTCGAAGCGTTTCGGGATGAGCTCGGAATCACCGAGGATGAGAGTGATTTCGCGGTCACCGAAGGCCTCGGGGCCCTCGAGCGGTTCGACGAGGAGCTCCAAGCCAAGGGCAAGGCGATCCTCGACCAGGTGGAGTACGACAACAAGATCGCCATCCTCGTGGTTGGCCGCCCGTATCACCTCGACCCCGGCCTTCACCACAACATCCCCGATGAGTTTCAGGTTCTCGGTTATCCGATCCTCAGCATTCGTTCCATTCCCAAGGACGAGGAATGGCTTCGACGTTTCTACAAAGAAGACGAGGACGTCCTCAGCATTGGCGACGTGTGGCCCGAGAACTATTCGGCCAACTCCGCGCAAAAGGTGTGGGCCGTCAAGTTTGCCGCTCGCCATCCGAACGTGGCGATTCTCGACCTCAGTAGCTTCAAGTGCGGGCACGACGCGCCCACCTACGGCATCATCGACAGCATCGTTTCGAGCAGTGGCCTGCCGTCCGTGTCACTTCACGACATCGACGCCAACAAGCCGGGCGGGTCGATCAAGATCCGCGTCAAGACCTACGCTCATTCGCTCAAGCTCCGCCAGGAGCACCTCGAGGATGTCGCATCCCGACGGGATCAGCTCGAGCGCCGCATCGATGAAAAACGACTCGAGCTGCTCCAAATGAAGCAGGCGCAGCTTGCCCAGCATCGACGCGCCGATCTCCAGCTGGAGCGTCAGATCAACGAGCTCGTAGAAAAAGTGAAGAGTTATCGCACCGAAGCCGTGGAGAACCCCGAGGAGGGTCTCTCGGAGGCGGTGTCCAAGAGTTTGATTCGTCTTGGCAGGAAGAATAAGGACGGGAACATCGTCCGAGTTTAAGGGGCTGAAAAATGGCTGATGGTTTTGAAATCGACATTGAGAAAGAGTTAGCGGAGTTCGAAGCGAAGGAACGAGCGAAGCTCGGTCTCGAAGACGACCGCGAGCAATGGACCGATTCCATGATCGATCCCTTCTTCTCTGCGTCCGAGCGACCGCGTACGACCATCCTCAACGGTGGCCTCACCTTGTCGCACGACGAGTTCGTCGCGGCGGCGTTGCAGGGGATTGGTTACAACACGCGTGTCATGCAAGCCGCCGACAACGAGTCGCTGCGACACGGAAAAGAGTTCGGCAACAAAGCACAGTGCAACCCGACATATTTCACCGTGGGCAACCTGGTGAAGGAGCTTTGCCGCCTGCGTGACGAGGAAGGCCTGAGCCCCCAACAAATCATCGATGAGTACATCTTCCTGACGGCCGGCGCATGTGGCCCGTGCCGATTCGGGATGTACGTGACCGAGTACCGCAAGGCGCTTCGGGATGCGGGCTTCGACGGGTTCCGAGTCGTTCTCTTCCAGCAGCAGTCCGGCTTCAAGCAGGCCACTGGCGAGGAGGTCGGCCTGGCCCTCAATCCTCAGTTCTTCATGGCGCTCGCTCGCGCTCTCTTCGCCGGCGACGTGCTGAACGTCATGAGCTACCGGATTCGCCCCTATGAGGTCGAAGAGGGCGCGACGGACCGCGCCATCGCTGCCGTGAAAACGGACATTTGCGATGCCCTCGAGCACAACCAAAGCGTCCTAAGGGCACTGTGGCGTGGCCGTAAACTCCTTGCCGCCGTAGAGGTCGATCGCCTTCAGGCGAAGCCCAAGGTCGCGATCATCGGTGAGTTCTGGGCGATGACCACCGAGGGCGACGGCAACTATCACCTTCAGCGATTCATCGAATCCGAAGGCGGGGAAAACGACATTCAGACCCTCGTCAACTGGCTCCTCTACACCCTGTGGGAGATGCGGCACGACACCGAACGGCGCATGACCCTGCGTGCAGAGGACAAGGGCTACTACGGACTCGAAGGGTCCGATGTTGGGTACAAAATGGCCGGCGTGTGGCTCGGCGAGCTTGCGCTTCGAGCCACCTTCGCGACGTTCTGCGGGGTCATCGGCCTCAAGGGCCACAGGCTCCCGGACATGGACGAGATCGCAAAGATTGGCCATAGCTTCTACAACAACGAGCTACGCGGCGGCGAAGGTCACATGGAGGTCGCCAAGCTCGTGCTCAACGTCGCGAAGCAAAAAGCGACCATGACACTCAGCGTGAAGCCGTTCGGTTGCATGCCGAGCTCGGGCGTATCCGACGGCATTCAAACCGTCATCACCGAGCTTCACCCGGACGCGATCTACTGCCCGGTCGAAACCAGTGGCGACGGCGCGACCAACTTCTACTCCCGCGTCCAAATGTACATGTTCAAGGCGCGCGAGCGGGCCCGCAAGGAGCACCAGGAGGCGCTCGACGCGTACGGCGTCACCGAGGAGCAGGTTCGCGAGTTCTTGAAGGGGTCTCTCTACGGCAAGACCCTTTACAAGGCGCCGCACGTCAAGGCTGGTACGAGTGCGGACATCATCCACCAGGTAGGGCCGCTCATTGCAAAGGGCAGGCTTGGCCGCGCGAAGGTACACAGCGCGCGCGCAGTGGCCCGCACCAAGGGTTTCTTCGCCAAGGACCTCCCGCACGCGAAGCAAACCTTCGACAAGATGGCTCCGTACCTGCCATCGCTCGGGCGTCTCATCTACGTCGAGCTCAAAGAAAAGCTCCCGGCGCCTAAGGAGGCCTGGCAGAGGCTCATGAGGCGGGCGGTGCCCCAGTCCGAGGAGACTGCCGACGTGCAAATCCCAACGGACCACGAGTACATCCCGGCGCCGACGCCGCGCGCGGAGCTCGACCCAGAGACCGTTCGTCTGCAAATCGTCGGCTGAGCCGTCGCCTTCGGCGCCCGCGGCTAAGGTTTTGCGTGGGTTGGGAGCTCGCCGGTGAGGCTCTTTAGGAACGTCACGATGCCGTTGACTTGCGCGTCGGTGAGATCCTTGCCCAGCTGGTACTTGCCCATGACTTGCACCGTCTCCTCGAGCGTGGCGCGCGAGCCGTCGTGCAAATAGGGCGACGTGAGCTCGACGTTGCGGAGGGTCGGGACCTTGAAGAAATACTTGTCGGCGGCTTTCTTCGTGACGTTGAAGCGCCCGAGGTCTGCCTCGGTGACCGGTGTGCCCCGGTCGGCGAAGTAGTCGTTCACCAGACCCATTTTCTGGAACAGGTTGCCGCCGGCGCCGACGCCGATGTGACACGCAGCACAGCCGACCTCCTTGAACGTCGCGTAGCCGCTCTTTTCGGCGTCCGTGATCGCGGTTTCGTCGCCACGAAGGAACTGGTCGAATCGAGAGGGGGTGATCAGTGACTTCTCATACTCGGCGATCGCGTCGGTGACGCTGTCCTTGGTGATGCCGTCCTTATAGAGCTTTGCGAACGTCGCTACGTACTCTGCGTTCTTCCGAAGACGCTCGACCACCTCGTCCCACTTGGCGCCCATCTCGATCGGGTTCTCGACCGGGCCGGCGGCCTGCTCCTGCAAGTCCTTGGCGCGCCCATCCCAAAACTGAACGAAGTTGAATCCCGCGTTCAACACGGTGGGCGAGTTGATGGGGCCTACTTGGCCGCGAATACCGGTCGACGTTTTGCGAGGTTCTGCGCCGCCGTGGTCGAGCATGTGACACGTCACGCACGCAACCGTCCCGTCGCCAGAGAGTGCGGTGTCATGGAACAGGCTTCTTCCGAGCAACACCTTGTCCATGTTCACATCGACGGATTCGGGGAGCGGCTGGATCAGCTCGACCGCTGCGACGGCCTGTTTCTCCTCCTCGACAGCAGCCGCTTCTTCCGCCGCGGGAGTCGGAGTTTCTTTCTTGGTGCAACCCACAACCGCGGCAGCGGCTAGGATGATGAGAGCCCACTTCATCTGAGACATGAGGCGCAGGCTAGCATTTGGGGCGCGCTTCCGCACCCATCGCGCGGTGGCACCCATCGATGGCTAGTCGTCGCAGTGCAGCGACCGGTAGCCACCGTGATAGTAGAGGAGGGGCTCCGAGTCCGATGTGTGCACCGCCTGGACGTGGCCTATGTAGATGGTGTGGCTCCCCGCGCGATGCGCGCTCACGACCTTGCACTCTAGCGAGGCGAGCGCCTCGTCGATTAGTGGGGCACCCGTCTCGCCTTCGCTCCAGCTGACCTGTTGCAGGCGCGTCTCCTCGTGCTTCGACGAAGCGAAGATGTGCGACACGTCTTGCTGGTGGGAGGCCAGGATGTTCACGGTGAACATGCCGCCTTCCTCGATGATGCCGTGCGTGGTCGACGTTTGATTGGTGCACACCAGGACGAGAGGCGGGTCGACCGACACGCTGGAGAATGCCGAGACCGTCATGCCGTGCGTTTTGTCACCGCTGCGGGAGGTGACGACCGTTACGCCGCTCGCCCAACCCCGGAGTGCCTTTTTGAATGCTTCTTGGTCGATTGCCATCGTCTGGTTTCCTAAGAAAATCCCGTTGCTACGAGCTTCGTTGGGTCTAGGCAAAAATAGAACGTGTTTCAAGTGCTCGTCGGCTGTCGCCTTCTCAAAATTAGGGCTAGTTTCCGCCCCCTATGCCCGAACAGGCGTTTCTAAAGGGGATCCAGGCTTACTGGGATGCCCTCGGTCAACCCGGCAAACCGCCCGAGCTCGGCGACTCTCGAATCGACGCTTTCGTCGATCTCCTGCACGTCACCTCGAGCGCCGAGCACGGGTTCAATTTGCTCGAGCTGATCGACTCTTCGTACGCGGGCATCGCGGTCGGCGATGACAGTCGTCCGTGGCGGCTCCATTGGGCGATCCAGGTTGGCGAGGTCGAGCCGTTCGTCGCGCCAGGCGTCGAGGGTCTGATCTTCCTCTCGGACACGATCGCTGATCCAGAAGGAAACCACCGCGTCTACACCATCCAGGATGGCGTACGCGGGGACCTCGAGTTTGCAGACCTCACTGGCGTGCTCCAATGGATGACTGCACAGGTGCGACACGCCAAGGGCGAGCACGACGACGCCGAGCTCCAGCAGATCCAAAGCGACGCGACCACGTTGCTCGACGACGAGTGGGAGAAGGGGCCGACCTCCGCTCTCTACATCGTCGAGGAGCTTCTAGACACGCCACTGTTCGAGGCCTGGGATGCAATTTCCCGAGGCCAGTGGCCGCTCGTCGAATCGGATGGAAGCAGCCCTGCGGTCGACCGCGAAGACGGTTGGCAACGGCGCTTGTCGCTTTGGCTCACGCGGCGGTTCCTCGCGACCCGCACGCTCGAGTTGCCGGAAGAGATCGGGGTGTCCGACATGGACGCCGTTCACCGTTCCCTCGTCGAGCATTTGGTCGACTTCGAACAAGCGATACACGCCGCCGACGTGCCCAGAATCATCGAGGATACTGCCGCAGGCGAGGACCCGCACCTGGCGGCGATGGCCCTCGCATGGGTCGAGCGGCACGACGGTTGGCGCACCGCGGCCATCGTTCCTGCCCCGGACGAAGACGACGCGTTCTTCGACGAGCCACCGCCGTTTCAGCACACGCCGTTTACCCGCAAGCTCTTGTCCGCCCTGTCGGTCTCGCTCGATCGCATGGTCGAGAAGGGTGATCTAGAGCTCGATCCGGACCGCAAGGACGCTCTGCTGATGGAGCTCGTAACGGCCGGCTCCGATGCGCGTTCGGTCAAACACATGCTGAAGAAGATCACCGCGACGCTGGTCGACTCGGACCACGTCGAAGAGATCTATCCGAGCGACGACAAGATCAAGGACCGCCTCAGAGAAGATCTCGGGGGATGATCGAGCCTCCGGGCACGCAGTTGTGGGCCGATGCACGGTGGCGTGACGGGTGGCGCGTGCAGACGCGCTGGGACGGCCAGGGGAACCGGCTCCTCAACCCCGACGGCCGGGTCGCGTGCCGCGGCACCTTCGCTGAATGCGAGCAAGCCCTCGACGATGCCTGCCCTGCGTCCGCTCCGGCTGATCACCTCGTCGTCTTGCTTCATGGCCTCGGCCGAACCCGCCGTTCCCTTGCGCGGTTGGACCGAGCTCTCGTGGACGCCGGGTTCATGACCGCGCGCCTCGACTACCCGAGCACCCGCAAGCCCATCGAGGAACACGCGGCGAGGGTGGCCGAGTTGCTCGACCATGTTCCCACACCGGCCAAGCTGTCGTTCGCTTCCCATAGCCTTGGCGGCCTCATCGCCCGACAGCTTTTCACCTACGATGCGCCCTGGCGCTCCGCCATCGAACGAGTCGTGATGATCGCACCGCCGAATCGAGGTGCGTCGCTCGCGGCTACTTTGGACAGAGGCAACCTCCTACGCGGAATCTTGGGCCCGCCCTACGGTCAGATCGCCCGAGGATTTGCGACGACGTTGCCCGTCCCGGAGGTGCCGGTCGCGATTTTCGCAGGAGACGTCGCTGGGCTCGGTGGTGATGGGTTGCTGACCGTCGACGAGACGCGCCTCGAGGGCGCGAGCGAGCACCACATCGTACCGGCTATCCACACGTTGCTGATGGACCATCCCGCGGTGATTCGGGGAACAATCTCGTTTCTAAGGGGCGCCCCAGATCGATGACGACGCTCTCAGCACGCCGGCGTCGCGGTCGTGACGCGCGCCTTCGCGATCGGTTTCTAGGAGCAGGGGCCCATCCAGGTCGACGTATTCCGCGTCTGCTGTGAGCAGTAGCGCGGGCTCGATAGCGAGCGATGTGCTCACCATGCAACCTACCATCACGCGCACACCGACGTCGCTCGCCTCTTCGACGCACTGGAGCGCTTCGCTGAGGCCTCCCGTCTTGTCGAGCTTGATATTGACCATGTCGTAACGCCCTTCGATCGTCGCGAAGGACCGTCGATCGTGAAACGACTCATCAGCGCAGATCGGGACCGCGCGTTCGAGGCCAACGAGGGCCGCATCATCGCCCGCCCGGAGCGGCTGCTCGAGCACTGCGACCCCGAGCATCGGCAGTCGTGGCAGCCACCTGGCGAGTTGTTCGGTCGTCCACGACTCGTTGGCGTCGACCACGAGCTCGGCGTTCGGCGATGCATCGTGCACGGCTGCGATACGGTCTAGGTCCTGGCCGCCATCCACCTTGACCTTGATCACGCGTGGGTCGGCGAGCCGGGCCGCGGCGGCACGCATCTGTTCCACGGTATCGAGGCTCACCGTGCGCATCGTGTGCACATCCCGGGGCGGACCGCCCAGACCCGCCAGTTCCCAGGCCGGCTTTCCCGCGCGCTTGGCCTCCAGATCCCAGAGCGCGCAATCGATCGCGTTTCGGGCGGCGCCGGCTGGCAAAGGCCGGAGCTCCCCGCGTGCACACGAGCCCCGGAATCCCGTGCAGAATGCCTCGATGCTGGAGCGCACGGAATCAACCGACTCCCCGTACCGGGCATAGGGCACGCACTCTCCACGCCCAATGTGCCCGCCATCATGCAGCTCCACGACGATCACTTCGGCCACAGCGCGGGCCTCACGCGCGATTCGAAATCCACCTCGAATCGGCCACGACTCCGCTCGGACCAGCGCTCTCATCGCGTCGAGCTACTCGGTGACGCCCGTAGCTTCTTTGATCGCCTTGGGGCTGAGCGTCTTGCACACGAACACGTGGACGTCCCAAAGGTCGCGCGGCCGCTGCCCAGCTTCCTGCAGAAGCTCCATCGTCTTCTTAGCGGCCTCTAGGAACTGCGTGTACGTGGTGGCGTTCGGCGTGGTGTCGTACTTCGGATCGATATCCAGGATGAGCGCTTGCTTCTTGAAGAAGGTTGGCTTCACGAACAGATGGTCGCTCGGGTAGACCAGCGCATGGAGCAAGGTGGACAGGGGCCACGTCGCGCCATCCTCGACGTCGAGCGCCGCAACGAACGAGTCGAAGCGAATCGGGTACGTTCGATCCCCGTAGAGCAGCTCGCGGAGCGCCAACGCGACGGACTCGCGCGTGTCTTCCGGCAGATTCTTAAATCGAGTCGCCTCTGCCTTCTGAGTCGTGCTCTTCGTGCTGATCAGGAACTCGTAGATCATCTGATGGATTTCTTCGTAGCTCGTGTTGCCCATCAGGTCGTCGAGGTTCTTCTGGCTGAGTAGGTCTTCGGCCCGTTCGATGGCGGCGTCCTTGAGCTTCTCGGCGCCCTTGGTGCCGGCCTCGCCTCGCTCGGCCTTGATGTAGGCCTCATCCTCGAAACCAACGGGATACAGCTTCATGAAGTACGCCACCTGCTGCTCGAACGTGATGTCCGGCTTCTTCGGTGGGACCTTCGACTTCCGCGTGGAACCCGGGGCCGGCGCCTGGTTGCGGCGGGCGATCCGGTCGATGCGTACGGCTTCGTTCCCCAGTACCTCGATGATTTCCATCTTGTGCCAGTAGTCGGGGCGGAAGCTACGCTCTGCGCCGTCTTCGAACAGGAACGTGCGCTTGTCTGGGATTTCGAGCAGAAGCACCGAACGGCCCCAATCCTTGCGGCCGGTGTGCTCGAAAACTCGGGGTGGAACGGACGGAGTAGTCTCTGGCATCGATTACGGTTCCTAGAAAATCGGGTAGAAGCCGGCCCTTGGGCCCGGAAAAACGAGCACGTCGTGTATCACGGACCTGGTGTGCTTGCATCCGCTTGCAGTTCCCGTGATGTAGCCCTAGGAGCACCACTCCGCAACCTCCCGTTCTCATTAGAGTTTAGGCAGAATGAACCACTTCTCGATTGTCCGATTCGGCGCTCACATCTGTTTGGCGACCGCCGTCCTTCTCGGCTTGTCCTGCGACTCCGTTCGCAAGAGTGACCCCGAGCCGTCCGCCAGTCCCACCGCTTCCGTGCAAAGCGACCCGCGGCTTCCGGGAATAGACACGGTCGACGAAGCGCTTCAGCAGCGCCTCGCCAAAGCCCTCGCGTCGCGGGGGGCGGGGTACATCCCGCGCACCCACCATTTGGAGGAGGACGGTTCGCCTCGCTTCACCAACCGGCTCATCGAGCAGTCGAGTCCCTACCTCCTTCAGCACGCTCACAATCCAGTGAACTGGTACGCCTGGTCCGACGAAGCATTCGAACGGGCCCGGCGCGAGAACAAGCCAATCTTCTTATCGGTCGGCTATTCGACCTGCCATTGGTGCCACGTGATGGAACGCGAGTCGTTCGAGGACGAAGAGATCGCTGCGTTTCTCAACCGAAATTTCATCGCGATCAAAGTCGACCGGGAAGAGCGGCCCGACATCGACAGTGTTTACATGACGGCCGTCAACATTCTCACGGGCCGCGGTGGCTGGCCGATGACCGTCATCATGACGCCGGACAAGGATCCCTTCTTCGGGGGCACCTACTTCCCGCCTCGCAAAGGGGTGCGTGGAAATCGAGCTGGGCTCCTCGACATTCTCGGCGAGATGTCGCGCGTCTACGCCAACGAGCCGCAACAGGTCGTCGCACGCGCCCAGGAGCTGAGCCAACGCGTCGAGCGGGCGGCGGCCCTGCAGGCCGGACCCGGGGTGCCCAGCGACAAAGTAATTGCCGTGGCAGCGCAAAACCTCGCCAGATCGTTCGACCGGGTGGACGGTGGCTTCAGCGGTGCCCCCAAGTTCCCGCAGCCATCGCGTCTCTCGCTGCTTCTGCGATACGCACGCCGGACACGCGACCGTGGCGCGGCCGCCATGGTGACGATCACCCTCGACAAGATGGCGGCTGGCGGGATCTACGACCATGTTGGCGGCGGGTTCCACCGCTACTCGACCGATGCGCAGTGGCTGGTGCCGCACTTCGAGAAGATGCTCTACGACAATGCTCAACTGGCGGTCGTCTATCTCGAGGCTTGGCAGTACACCGGGGACCAGTCGTATCAGCGCGTCGCGCGTGAAATCCTGGACTACGTCGCTCGTGAGATGACCGCCCCTGAAGGCGGCTTCTACTCCGCAACCGATGCGGACAGCCCGACGCCCGCTGGACACGACGAAGAGGGCTGGTTCTTCACCTGGACTCCGGCCGAGCTCGAGCTCCTTCTCGGTGCCGACGACGCGGCTATCGTGTCGGCGGTTTATGGCGTAACCGAACGAGGGAATTTCGACGGACGAAACATTCTTCACAGGGTGAAGACCGACAGCGAGGTTGGTGGGGCGCTGCGCGTCCCGCCCAAGCGCGTCGCCGAGGTGTTGGCAAGCGCTCGGAGCACGCTCTACGACGCCCGTGTGTCACGGCCGCCGCCCATCCGTGATGAGAAAATCATCGCGGCTTGGAACGGCATGATGATCAGCGCGTTCGCGCAAGCGGGATGGATGCTCGACGAACCTCGGTACACCCGCGTCGCAGTCCGTGCCGCGGGGTTCGTGCTCGAAGCGATGCGCGCCGAGGATGGGGCGCTCGTGCGCACGTATCGCGAGGGGAAGAAGGGCTCGACGTCCTTCCTCGACGACTATGCGTTCATGGTGGGCGCCTGCCTCGACCTCTACGAGGCGACCAGCGATGTGACTTGGCTCGAGCGCGCGATCGAGCTGCAGAGTGATCAAGATGCTCGCTACCTCGACACGCAGAGTGGTGGCTACTACCTCACACCGAGTGGTGCCGAGACCCTGTTGGTGCGGGAGAAACCAGCCTTCGACCGCGCCGTTCCTTCCGGAAACTCGGTGGCGGCGAGAAACCTTCTTCGCCTCCACGACTTCACGACGGACCCCAAATGGCGAAATGCTGCGGAGCGGGTGTTCGCCACATTGAGCTTCCGCGTGACGCGTGCGCCCAATGGTTTTCCGTTGTTGCTGGTGGCCCTCGACCACTACTACGACACGCCCCTCGAGGTCGCGGTCGTGGCCCCTCTCAATCGCGAGGATGCCGCTGCGTTGGCGGCGCGACTGCGCCAAACATTCGTCCCCAACAAGGCATTTGCCGTCCTGACTGACGCCGACGCAGCGGGGCAGCAAGCACAGGTGCCTTGGCTCGAGGGCAAGCGGGCCATGGGCGCAAAGAGCACGGCCTACGTGTGCGAGCGTGGCAGGTGTGATCTGCCGACACCGAACCCCGCCGTGTTTCAGAAACAGATCGACCGGCGCAAACCATATCCGAGCTTCGTGAAAACGTCCCCGCCGCGCTTACCCTTCGAACGCGCGCAGCGATGACCGACAGGCCTGACGAGTGGGTTCTCGCGAGTCACAACGCCGGCAAAGTCCGTGAGCTCAATGCGCTGTTCGCACACCTTCCCATCGTCCTTCGCACCGCAGGGTGAGCTCGAGCTTCCCGAGCCCGAAGAGACCGGCGCCACGTTCGAAGCCAACGCAGAGCTCAAGGCCGTTGCCGCCGCCCGGGGCACCGGGCAGCCGGCGGTCGCGGACGATTCAGGCGTCGCGGTTCACGTCCTAGGCGGTGAACCAGGGGATCCACACCGGGTCGCTGGGCGGGCGAGGGGCGCGACTTCGAGGTTGCACGCCGCCGCGTCCAGGAGCGCCTGGTAGAGCTTGGCCCGGGGGCGAGTCGCCGCGCTACGTACGTGTGCGCGTTGTGCGTTGCCTGGCCCGATTCGCGGATCTGCACCGTTCGCGGCGAGACGCTTGGAACCTTGGTCTGGCCCGTTCGCGGCGAGTTGGGTCATGGCTTCGAGCCGATGTTCTTGCCGGACGGCTACGCCATGACGTACGGCGAAATGACGGCAGAGCATCGGCTACGCGTCAACGCGCGCGCCGCTGCGATGAGAAAGCTCGAAAAAATCGTCTTTGCTCCAGGTTCGCCTAGGGCCGGCACCTGAGGTCGGAGTACGGACAAACGAACCGAACGTGAAGGTGATCCGTGTGATTGCGGAAGTGCCGAATCAACCCGTCCGGCTCGTACTTCCCGCGCGGGTATTGGATCCAACGGTCGAGTTGAGCCTTCGTTGCTCCTCTTCTCTTCGCGTAGCGGTAGAGCTTCGCTTGCAACCGGTAGTCGATGAAGATCATCTCGACTTGGCCGTTGCGCAGCCAGTACTCGAGCAGCGTCCACTGGCGCGCGACATCGAGCTCGGAGGCCCTGAAATCTTCAAAGCTGCATCCGCGGGAGTTGCACTCGTCTTGGTAGTAGCTGATGTCGGCGTCACGGCCGTTTTGATGGCTCTTGTGGTCGCGCAGCTTGCCACCGTTACGGTCGCTGATGTCGTGGACGCGCAGCACCTTCGTGCTCTTGAACTTCGCGTCTACGGCGTCGAACGCGCCTACGATCCATCGCGTTGTTTCCTCGGTGCCGTATGTGCGAGCTGGCGTTCGCATCACGTAGCCGTGGTGCGGAGGCAGCTGAACACCATTTTCGAGTCGTCCTCGGTTGGTGGGCCCAACCGCCTCGGACGGGCTCACCGGCGCTCGCGTGTAGAGTCGAACCTTGGCGCCGGCCCGCGTGTTTCGTTGGTTGAGACTCGTATTCCAACGGGCAAGGTCACGTGGACTCACCTCGTAGCGGTCCGCGACGGCTAGCAGCGTGTCACCTCGCTCGAGCCGGAACACGACCTCCGGCCTGGGTGTCCCGACATCGATGGTTTGCCCAGGGTAGATCCGGTCCGCCTCGAGCCCGGGATTGGAGGCGAGCAACTCGCTGATGCCGGTGTCGTGCTCGAGCGCGATGCCACTCAGTGTGTCACCGCTCTGGACACGGTACGTTCTTCCCGGCTTCTTCTTCTTCTCGGCGGGCTTGTCGTACGCGCGCACGGCGACCGCGGTCGAGGGGTCACGTGCTGCGACACGCGGAGCCTGGTGCGCCGCTGCCTTGGATCGCGGCTCGGCCGCTCCATAGTCGAACGGTGGCGTCCAATCGATCTGTTCGCCTTCTTCGGTCGGACCGACGACGAGCCTCTGACCGACGCGAATCAGGTCATCGTTCAGGTCGTTCCACTCTTTGATCTGCTCGACGGAGACCCCGACGCGCTTGGCGATCAGACCGAGCGCGTCGCCCTGCGACACGATCACACTGGGCGCATCGGCCTCCACCCGGGACGGGGCCAATGCAGCGAGGCACAGCAGTGCGATCCCGATCGCGCGGAGCATCCCGATCCGGTGTACAGAGGATGGCGCTTTTGGCCAACAAACACGCGAAAACCGCGGGATGTGACGCCGGGGCGCAGGCTTGATATTTTGCTCAGATGGGTTGGGGTTCGCAACGGGCGACTTGGGTTGGGATAGCAACACTCGTGGTGTTGACGGCGTGCCAAACCAGCTCTTCACGCACTGCCCGCTCCGTCGATGCTGGACCGCCACGCTACGATGTGTCGTGCCCAGCCGAAGGCGATTGCAATCCATCCGTTGCATTACTGGTCGGACTATCAGCGCCGAGGGAGCCGACCCGTTGCACCGCTGCCCTGATCGGGTCGCGCATCGCCGTTACGGCTGGACACTGCGTGGCCCGAGAGCTCACCGGCGGAGGCAGGTGTGATGGAGTGTGGCTCGGCTTCGCCGGGACCGAGGGTGGCTCACCTGAGTGGATCGGCTGCGAGCGCATCCTGTCGGTGTCGACGCCCGGCGCCACGTTGCTGCTACCCGACTACGCGATTCTGGAGCTTGCCGAGGAGACGACGCGCCCGTCGATTCCCCTAGGCGAAGGAGAGATGGCAGTCGGAGAAGTCGTTCAGATGGTCTCGGTGACGGCAGACCGTTTCTATGACGACATCCACCAGGTGCGGAGTCGTCGCTGCGTGGTCGACGACAACCGCAAGCTGTCCCTCTGGAGCTCGGCTCCGTCCCGCTCGATTCGTGTTCTGTCCTCGTGCCCGATTCGCGAAGGCAGCTCCGGCGCGCCGGTGCTCGATGGCGATGGCCGGCTTCGCGGACTCGTCCATGCGGGCGGACCACCGTTCTTCGCCTTCGGCCTGATGACGCTACTGCCGCAACCAGTCGAGCGCGACGACGGTTAGTACCGTCGCTACGCCGATCACCATCACGAGTAAGCTGGCTGGCAACGGCGGCGCTGCTGGCGTTCGCCTCCCCGATGTCGGCGGGATCTGCATTCCTCTGCGGCCGCTCTTGTCCTGAGCGCGACGCGGAGGGTCAGATTCGACCGATGCGTTCGTCGTTCGCGCGATCTCCATGAGCTGCCGCTTTCGCGACTCCCCGTTCGGAAAGAGCTCTGCCATCCAGTCCGCGATCTCTGCTGGGCCCACGAGCTCCTCTTGCTTGGCGAGGAAGCGACGCAGCGCCTTGCCCATCTGGCGGGCGCTTTGCCAGCGCTCGTCCGGGCTGCGCTGCAGGGCCTTCAATACGATCTCGTCCAGCTCCGCCGGTACATCACTTCGGTGGGCTGACGGCGGACGAATCTCGCCCGAGAGGACCGCGTACATCGTGTTCACGTCGGTGTCGCGAAGGAAAAGCCGTTGCAGTGTCAGTAGCTCCCACAGCACGGCCCCCAACGCCCACACATCGACCCGCCGGTCAACGGCTGCCGCCGTCATCTGCTCGGGCGCCATGTACGGGAAGGTGCCTTTGACCTGGCCTGCCTCGGTGTGGTGAACACGTTGTCGCGCATGCGCGATGCCAAAGTCGACCACCTGCGTGGCACCGCTGTACGTCACGAAGAGATTCTCTGTGGAGACGTCGCGGTGTACGACGTGCAGCGACGCGCCCTCCGCGTCCTGGAGCTCGTGTGCTGCGTGGAGGCCTTCGCAGGCCTGAGCGATGACAGCCGCCATGCGCGCCGGCAGCAGGGCCGAGCTCCGCTGGTCTGCGTTGGCCACCACTCGCCGGTGAACGCGCGACAGTGGCTCTCCGACCAGGTATTCCATCGCGATGAAGTATTCGCCGTCGGCTTCGCCGAAGTCGAAGACGCTGCAGACGTTCGGATGCGTGATCCGTGAGGCGATGCGCGCCTCGTCGAGAAACATCTCGATGTAATCTTTTTCGTCCGCGAGATGAGGATGGATGCGCTTGAGCGCCACGAGCTTCTCGAAACCCGGGACCCCGCCGGCCCGCGCTAGATACACGCTCGCCATACCTCCTGACGCGAGCTCGAAGCACAACTGATAGCGGCCGATCTTCTCGGGGACTGCGCGCGCAGGCACCTCAGAATCAGGCGGCGGCCTCTGGCCGCGGCTAGGGCGTACGGATTCCATGTCTTTTGCGCTCGAATCCTCCATCAGGGCTTCCAAATAGGGACGGAACAAGTCTCCAAATACCGTCTACATCAAAGTATTACACTACAGGTGCACATTCCAGAGGTTATTTGCCTTTCGTGGGAGGCATCCGGTTGACTCCGGGACCTCAGAACCCTATCTATTAGGCTTCGGAGGCTTCCAACCTAATGGCTTTAGGAGAAACGTACGTTCTAGATGGAATCGATCGGCAGCTCCTCAACGAGCTGCAGAGCGATTGCAAGCGATCTCTCAAGGAGATCGGGGCCTCCGTGGGGCTGAGCGCCCCCTCGGTCATGGAACGTGTCCGCAAGCTTGAAAACGCTGGAATTGTCCTTGGTTACCATGCGCTGCTCGACGCTCGCAAAGTGGGTCTCGACATTTCGGCTTTCATTGGGGTGTCGATCAGTAATCCCAACCTGCTCGCCGCGTTCGAAGAGTGGGTCGACTCGATGCCGCAGGTCCTCGAGTGCCACCATGTGACCGGTAGCCACACCCTGCTTCTCAAGGTAAAAACGCAGAACACCGAGGATCTGGAGCAACTCATCAGTCGCGTCCGGTCCATGGAGGGGGTCGCCAGCACCGAGACCATGGTGGTGCTGTCGACCCACACCGAGAGGGTAGAAGTCGCCCTGCCCGCCGCCGAGCCCGCGTCCGATACGCGGCGCCGCAAACGCTCCCGCCGCCGAGCGGGCACCCCCGAAACCCCCCAAACCACACAAACATGAAGTACGGACTCCCTGAAAAGCACGGTCTCTACGACCCGCGAACGAGAAGGACGCCTGCGGCGTCGGCTTCGTTGCTCAGATCAAGGGCGTGGCTTCCCATCAGATCATCAAGGACGCCAATCGCATTCTCTGCAACATGGACCACCGTGGTGCCCGTGGCTCGGAGACGAACACCGGCGACGGTGCGGGGATACTGACCGCCGTCCCA
>PVMK01180895.1_pt1 | contig 104151 bp, 94 predicted proteins | sample 1853481 | NCBI WGS metagenome assembly PVMK01 (sample SAMN08533507, study PRJNA380276) | Marine sediment metagenome, whole genome shotgun sequencing project.
GTAGTTACCAGTGCGGTGGTGGTTTCTGTCCCCGCTCTGGTAACTACTCCGATGGGTCGTCCTGTGTCCACCCGAATAGTGGCCTCGGTGTTTGTTCCGATGGTGGCTGACGTAGCGGCTGCGGTAGGGGTAGCGGTGGTGGTGGCCGTAGTTGTATCCGTAACCGTAGTACGGGTAGTAGTAGCCCCACCGACCGTAATCCCAGTAGTTGAAGCTGATGCCCCAGGGGTAATACCAACTCGGATAGTAGGAGCCGAATCGGCCGCCCACGCAAAAACTGCTCGAACAGTATCCGCCAGAGATTGAGATGTTCCGGATGATCCACGACCAGTCGATGCCCGAGTACACCTCGGTCTCGGTTGTGGGTGGCTCCGTTTCGCTGTACTCGGCGTTCGCCTCGACCCAGCTGCCATCCGGAAGACGACACGCAGTCCCGTAGACGACTTCTTCGCGACCGTCGATGATCGCGTCGACCGCGTATTCTCGGCAGACCTGGCCTTCGGGGCCTTCGTAGGTCGTGACAGGTGTGAACGTGCCCTCGGTCCCGGAGTCTGGATTCACCCAGGGGACCGCTTCTTCCGTTTGGGCGTATTCGAGGGAATACTGGGCGGTTTCTTCGAGCGCGTCCCAGTCGTCGCTTTCCAGTGCATGGGCGGTGCTTGCCACGCCTGCGATTGCAAGCGTCAGCGTCAAGCGCAAAACCGCGCGCATCGTCTTTCCCTCCCCACGAGGACGGCTCGGCCTCGAAACTTTCGATATTCGAGGCCCAATCTATGAGAGGCCCTATCTAGGAAGGCCCTCTCTCGACCAGGGAGTCGTCTCCCGATTTGTGGGACCACCGACCGTGTGGTTCCTCCTGCTCCCCCTGACGGGGTACCAGTGTAGACGCGGTGCGACCGCGAGATATTCAGACGTCTGAGAGGGTATCGGATCCGTCTCGTCGGATCGCCTGCACGGTTTCTTATCAATTGCCCCGTGGGGCCTTATCGGGATGTTACGATTGGCTCCGCTCGGCGAGAGCTGACACGGATGCGGTACGGTCGCACAAGCGCGGGGCGGCCGGATCAAGATAGGAGTTCCTGGCGATGAGCGACGCAGACGGCAAGCGAGCGGGCGGGAAACGGGTCAGCAAGACCGACGCCGAATGGCGGGAGCAGCTCACCCCAGAGCAGTACGCGGTGTGTCGACAGCAGGGGACGGAGCGATCGTTCGCGGGCAAATACAACGATTGCAAGCGTACGGGAGTCTATCGCTGCGTGTGTTGTGGAAATGCGCTGTTCGATTCCGAGGCCAAGTACGATTCCGGTACCGGCTGGCCGAGCTTCACCCAGCCGATCGCGGATGTGAGTGTGTCCACACGTGAAGATCAAAGCCTGGGGACGCCTCGGACCGAAGTGATCTGTGCCAGCTGTGACGCGCACCTGGGCCACGTCTTCCCGGATGGGCCGCCCACTACGGGTAAGCGCTACTGCATGAATTCGGTCGCTCTCGAGTTGGAAGAGGCGGACGAGTCGTAGCGGGCGCCTTTTGTAGCGCTTGGACGGGCCAAGCGGATGTCCTTCGTAGCATCTGATTGAGCGCTGTGATCGAAGTATTCCGAACCCGCTGACTTGCGGCTGCCTAACCAGGCTGCTGCGGGTGTTTCTGCGCATCCATGAGCTGCCCTCCCCAAGGGCCGCAATAAATTTCATACCTGTGTACCGAGCAGGAGTCCGAGGTCTTTTCCCTACCTCGAAGTCGTGCTCCCGCGTCGATGCGCTGCAATCAGCGATGCGCGTTATACCACAGATCTACGCGAACTCGTGTGCGTTTTTGCCAACCCAATCACCCGCTTCCATCCATTGGCACAGGCTTTGCTCCTAGGACCAGCGCCCCAAGTGGGGTGCAGGACCGAGGACGTAGTCCGAAGTCCATCTGCAGCTGTGAAGTCACAGCTGTGGAAGTGTTTGAATAGACATGATTAGGAGTTGGAAATGCTGAATCAGATCAAGAAGTTCATGCTGGACGACAGCGGTCTCGAGACCGTTGAGTGGGCGATCGTCGGTGGCATCGTTGTGGTCGCCGGTGCTGTGATTTTCGCCACGATCGGTTCGGACGTCAAGGAAGCCCTTGGTAAGCTCAAGACCCAGACCGCGGCAGCGGCCGGGTCGGGCCCGTAGACAACACAGACGTTTGGGAGAGTCAATGAGCATCAGCGCAATCGCGGCCAGCACTTCTGTTCCGGAGGTACGCCCTGCAATCGTTGCATGGAGCGTCGCCGTCGGGTTGGGGCTGTCTTTGATCGGCGCGGGGCTCATGAGTTCGACGCCGCTGTCCGTCTTCGGATGGGCAGCGGCCTTCCTTTTCTTGGCGGTCCTGAGCGATGTGCGCTTTCACCGGATTCCCAATCTTCTTACGTTTCCCGCGTTGCTCGCCGCGCTTCTCGTTTCGCCCTGGGTGGGCGCAACGAGTGGGCCGCTCGAGGCTGCAATGGGTGCCGTACTGGGCTTTGCATTGCTGGTGGGCCCCTACGCGCTCGGGGGTATGGGTGCCGGCGACGTGAAGGTGCTGATGGTGCTCGGCTCCTGGCTCGGGCCCGGGGCGATGTTTGGGGCTGCGGTATGGGCGCTGATCGCTGCGGGCACGTTCGGAGTGATTCTGCTCATGCTGCGCGGGGAGATTGTCCACTACGTGCAGCGTTGGAGCCGAACGATCTTGAGCACGCTGAAGTTACGGCGGATCTCTTATGAGCCGCCAGCAGCCGGGTCGATTGCGTCGGGCGGCATCCCGTTCGCAGCCGCAATCGCGGTTGGGCTCGTCATCCAGTGGTACGGAGGTTCCCCATGGTGAAACAGGCCGATGTGATCACGCGAAAGCGCCGATTCCAGTCCGGTACATCCATCGTCGAAGCGACGATCGTGCTACCGCTGATGTTGATGCTCGTCTTTGGGATCGCCGAGTTCGGGATTTCATTTACACGCTGGAATAGTCTGACCAATGCGGTGCGCGAGGGTGCGCGGACCGGTGTGGTGTTTCGATCGCCCTGCGATGCCGGGCCTGTCACGACCCTGATCGAAACGACGGTTTCCAATTTTGCGAATAGCTCCGGCATCGACCCCGCCGATATAACGACGACAGTGACCGGAGTCTGCACGGGAACGGGAACGGAGCTTACCGTGTCCGCCGTCGTGCCGTACGACTATGCGACGCTCTCTGCTCTCGCTGGGTTTGCACCCAGCGCAGACTTGAGCGCACGAACTGTGATGCGAAACGAGTAGTAGGTCTAAGGATCTAAAGGAGACATCTCATGCAGAATCGACGCGGACTCATTTTTCTCGGCATTGCGGTCGTCATGGGCCTCATCGCAGTCTGGATTACGAAGGAGTTCGCGCCGAGCTCCGCACAGGCAAATATCGCTGCCATCAAGACGGTATCCGTAGTGGTCGTGCGTTCCGACGTTCCGATCGCCTCGAGCTTGACGAGCGCGCAACTCAAGCTGGTCGACTGGCCGAGCGAGCACGTGCCCGCGGGCACGCTGCGCTCGATCGAGGACGCGAAGGGTCGGATCGCCCGGCGCCCGTTCGCGATGGGAGAGCCCGTTCTCGAGGCAGCCCTCTACCCTACGGGTGCGGCTGGCGGACTCGGAGCGGTGATTGCAGATAAACACCGAGCGGTTTCGGTGAAGGTTGACAACGTGATTGGTGTGGCGGGTTTCGTCGTTCCCGGCTCCCGTGTGGACGTAATGGCGACAATTCGCCGCGTGGATAGGAAGCTCGCTCTGCCATTTTCCAAGGTGATCCTCCAAGACGTTCGTGTGCTTGCGGTCGACCAGAAGCTCGAGGAAGTGAAAAGTGGTGAACCGGAGCTCGTCAATGTCGTGACACTCGAAGTCACTCCTGTACAGGCTGGGCACTTGATCTACGCAGCCCACGAGGGGCGTCTTCAGCTCGCACTGCGCTCGCCTGGCGACGACGCGGAAATTGCCACACGGAGTATCGGAGTCTCCGATGTTCTCGATGGCCGCCAGTCGGGCAAGGCGCCGACGAAAAAGGTCGTAGCTTCCGCTCGCGAAGGGATCAAGATTATTCGCGGAACCAAGGTCGAGGTCAAAAAATTCTGATTCGGGTGGATCGCGCGGAAATACCAACGCCTGAATCGAGTGCGAGTTCGAAGAAAGGGAGAGTTGCAATGGCCCACCACGAAAATCGGGGTCGAGTTGACAGAAAGGGCGAGCGGGGTGCGGTCCTGGTTTTAGTGACCATTGCACTCGGCGCTCTTCTCGGGTTCGCGGCCTGGTCGACCGAGACCGGGCGCGCGTGGGGGACAAAGAGCCAGCTTCAGGCGGCCGCGGATTCGGCCGCACTGGCTGGTGCCGGGAACCTACTTTCGGCTGACTTCCTGTCCGTGGACGAGGCGGGCGCTCGCACTGCTGCAATCACGTTTGGGGCCAAGCACGAAGTGCTCGGCACGAATCTCGCGATCGCCGCTGCAGACGTCGAGGTCGGGAGCTGGAACATGGCGGCTCAGACCTTTACGGCGCTACCCGGAAACACCGATCCGAACGTCATGCGTGCGGTTCGGGTGATAACACGTCGCGATGGCGTGTTGAATGGACCGATTCCGACGGTCCTCGGGCGTATCCTGGGCGTAAATTCGATCCCTGTGAATTCCGATGCCGTTGCTGAATGGGGTTTTGCGGGTAGCGGAGGCCCCGGTGTTGTGGACCTGCCGATTGCAATCGACTGCTGCGCGGTTGCGGGAAATACACCGGGCCTTGAATGCACGGAGGACTACTGCGAAACCATCACCAATAGCGTTCCGAATTCGTGCATGCTTTCAGATGGCGTGACGACGACCAGTTGTCTGGAGTTCCACTCGACTCCCGAGCAGAACGCCTGTTGGACTGAATTCGATGGTGGCAGCCCCTCTGTGAGCGTGCCGGGTATGACGGATATCATCGAAGGCGGCAATCCGGACGATATCGGGGACGAACCCATCTATATCGACAACGGAACCAAGACACCGGTGGTCCAGGACATCAAGGATCGATTTGATGCAGAGGGGACCGACACGGGATCACACGCCGGCCACGTAGACGGGGATGGCATCAAGGACTCGTGGATTGTCGGACTGCCGATGATCGAGTGTCAGAACCCCGGCGACCAGTGCGCGGGTGGCGATACCCAGTACATCGTCGGTTTCTTGTGCATGGACATCAAGGAGATCATCGTCACCCCGGACAAGCTCATCAAGGGTGACTTCATCTGTGCGACCGATCCGCGTTGCGACAAGGCTGGATTCGGGCCGGGCGGAGGAATCATCGGCAGCATCTCGGCTGATTTTCCCGTGATCGTGAACTAAGGAGCGCTCATGCAGATCATGATTTTCGTATTTGCTTTTGTCGCAGCGCTACTGACGCTTGAGGGCTTTTCGGCGCTGTTCAACCGCCGCAAAGACCCCGCACGCGTGAAGGATCGACTCAGTAGCCTTGCGTCGCGTGTGGGTAATGCTGAAGTGGTTGGCGGCGAATCAATTCTCCGCCGCCGCAATAGTTCACGCATTCGGAAGATGCTCGAACTAGAACTCCTGCTCTACCGAGCGGGTAGTCTCACGAGTGTGCGCCGATTTCTCGCAATATCTGCCGTATTCGCGGTCGCTGGATTTTTCGGTGTCTTTGCTATCACGCAGGATCCATTTCGATCAGCGCCTGCGCTGCTGATGGGCATTCTTCCGCTGCTCTCGGCCCGCTCGAAGGCGAGCAAGCGCATGCGAGCCTTTGACGCTCAGCTGTCTAGCGCGCTCGAACTCGTCACGCGCTCGATGCGCAGTGGACACTCCCTGATAGCGGGATTTCAAATGGTGAGTGAGGAACTCGCCGACCCGATCGGGACAGAGTTCGGCGTCGTCGCGGAGGAGGTGCGCCTCGGGCTCGAGCTTCGCGACGCGCTCGGAAATCTGATGCGTCGAGTCGACAACGAAAATCTTCCCTATCTGACGACTGCAGTGCTGATCCAGCGCCAGACCGGTGGGAACCTCGCGGAGCTTCTCGATCGACTCAGCACGATGCTCCGCGAGCGCATTCAGTTCGCCGGACGGGTTCGAGCGATGACCGCGCAGGGGCGCGGAGCTGCAACCTTTCTCGCGCTATGGCTTCCGATCATCATCGGCTTCATGTGGATGTTGTCGCCCGGTTACCTAGCGCCGCTCGTCGAGAATCGCTGGGGGCATTACACGCTTGCCGCCGCGTTCGGTCTCGACGGACTCGCGTATATCATGGCGCTGCGTATCGCAGACGTAGAAGCCTGAGAGGTCGAAACAGTGGATATCGCAATTCCTGCTCTCGTTTTCGGTTCGGTTGTGATGCTAGCGCTCGCGCTCAGGGCGATTTTCGCGCCGCGTGTCGTGGGTCGCCGACTGGCGCGTCTCGGCTCCTCCTCCCAGCCCAGCGAACTCGAGGGCGAGTCGCTGGTTCATGGCGAGGAAAAAGGATTTCGGAGGATTCTCGCCCGAATCGGGCGGGGGCACGGAGGTGGTGACCTCTCGCGTCTGCGATCCCGCCTGATTCACGCAGGCTTTCGGAGGCCTTCTGCGCCGACGATCTACTACGGAATCCGTCTCACGCTCGCGCTCGGAGTTCCCGCCTTGACCGCGATGCTACCCGCAGTCTGGGCGTTGGACTTTTTTCTGCAGATCGGAGTACTGATCGCGCTGTCGGCGTTTTTCTACGTGTTTCCGAGCATCATATTGAATCGCCGAATTGCGGCGCATCAGCACACCATTACCCGCTCGCTGCCCGATACGCTGGATCTGATGGTCGTTTGCGTTGAAGCCGGTTTCGGGATCAATCAGAGCCTTGCGCAGGTCGCGGATGAATTCGAATCCAAGTGCCCGCTCGTTGCGCAAGAATTCTCCTTGGTGGTACAGGAGGCGCGCGCCGGCAAGAGCACCACAGAGGCCCTTCGCGCATTAGCCGATCGCACCGGTGTGTCCGACATCAGCTCGCTCGTAGCGCTTCTGGTCCAGACCGAGCGCTTTGGGACGAGCCTCGCGAGCGCCCTTCGGGTGCACGCGGACGCGATGCGCATCGTCCGAATGCAGCGTGCCGAGGAACGTGCGCAGAAGGCCACGCTCAAGTTGATTCTTCCGAGTACGATGATCTTTGCAGCGCTGCTGCTGATTTTCCTCGCGCCGGGTGTCTTCATGATGATGAGCGCGTTCGGATCCTCATAGACCCGCTCCCGTCTGCGTCGATCTCGTTCGACACTGGTTCTGGGGCGATTCATCACTCCATCCATTTTGGCTCGCTTCATCCAATTCGCGTCCTAGATGTCGTCCATCTCGCGTAGTCGTCTGACTCCCCGGGGCCGCAAGAAAGTTCAGGCCTGTGTCGGCAGGGGAGTCTTGGGTAGCCGTCTACACCAGATCTCGTCGCGGTTGCAGCGACCAGGCCCCTCATCGATGCGCAGCCGCTCACCCAGAATGCCCAGATACCACGCGTTTTCCCCAATCCCGCCACCGGCAAATCTCGACTGGCACGCCCCTTGCTCATAGGACGAGCATCCCGTGACTGCTGCCTTGGGCTTTGTGTGAGCTCATTGTAGAGCAGTGAAGTTGGAAGAAGTTAACGAGTGATGGACGTTGCAAATCAGGAGACTGGCATGTTTGTACACTACACCACAACGAGTGGGCCTTCCGGGATTTCCGGATGGATGATGCGGATCCTGGTTTGTTCGGGTATCGCTTTGTGGATGCTCGCGGTGTCTGGGGTTTCGGTAACGAGTTCAGCTGCCACACTGAACCCTAAGAACGGCCCGGTTCGACTCGCGGCTGCTCTCAACGAGCAGGAGTTGTTGCACGAGCTCGTGATCGAGAGCGGAAAGTCGATGAGCCTCGCAACGGATTATAAGGTCAAACGAATCTCGATCGGTGACCCCGAGGTTTTGGATGTGGTGGCGCTGGGAGGCAAGGACTTCCAGCTGGTCGCAAAGTCCGTCGGCATCACGAACGTGCTGTTTCTGGACAACAAGGGCAGGCCGCAGGCGGTGATCGAAGTCCACGTCAGTACGCCGTATTCACATGTCGAGCGCGCTCTTCGGGACATGATGAGCAATGACACGATTTCGGTGGAAAGTGCGGGAAACGCGATCGTGCTCCGGGGCAGCGTATCTAGCAGTGTCGGGCTCGATCAAGCTCTCAAGATCGCCAATGCGATGCTTGGGGAAGACGAAAAAGAAGCTCGGATCGTAAATTTGATCGAGGTCGGCAGCAACCACCAGGTCATGCTGAACGTTGTCGTCGCGGAGATGTCTCGTAGACTAAAGCGGGAGTTTGGTACAAACTTCGCAGCCTTGATTGCGACTGGGAAAGGTCCGGTAGGGATCGCGAGTGGTTTTGGGAGCCTGGCCTCGACGGTATCTGGTTTTGGTCGGATCTTCGGAAAGTTCTCGAGTTTGGGCGCCCTCGAGCTCCTCGAGTTTGCCATGGACATATTGGAAGAGGAAGGGCTCAGCAAGATTCTGGCCAAACCAACGCTGGTCGCGCGAAGTGGGGAGTCGGCGAGTTTCCTGGTGGGTGGCGAGGTTCCGATTCCCGTTGTACAGAGCGGATCCGTATCCGGAGCGATCACGGTCGAATATCACAACTTTGGTGTCGGCCTTTCGTTCACCCCCACAGTGCTCTCGCCGGATCGGATTCATCTCACTGTCAATCCCGAAGTGAGCCGTGTAGATTTCACGTTCGGGACCGAGGTGAATGGTACGTTGGTACCCGGCTTCGCAACCCGGCGCGCATCGACCAGCGTGGTGCTGGGTGACGGCCAAAGTTTCATGATCGCCGGCCTGCTGAACGAGGAGATCCGCGAACTTGCGGGTAAGTATCCACTTCTCGGCAGTGTCCCGATAATCGGCTCTCTATTTAGGAGCACGCAGTTCATCAAGGAAGAGACCGAGCTCGTCATCATTGTTACACCGACCCTCGTCAAGCCGCTTGGGCCGGGACCGCATCCTCTTCCTGCCGACCATTTCATCGAGCCTTCCGCAGCCGAGTTCTATCTGTTTGGCGCATTGGAGGGCATGCCGTCTGAGGCCGCCGATGCGGCGCCGGCTCCTAAGTTTGAGACCGAGGGAATGATCGGTGCACTCGGTAATCGCATTACAACTTCGTTTGAGGGAGGTGCCCAATGAGAACGCTGCAACTGGGAATCCTGGCGGCAGCTGTCGCTGGAATGGCCACGCTGATTGGCTGTGAATCGCTTACTCCGATGGGCCCCTCGCTGGTTGGTCAGCATATGGGCGAAGCCGTCCGGGAAAACATCGCTAGGCAGACTCAAAATCCGAACGCGGCCCGTGACAACATTGCAGCTCCTCAAGTCGATCCGGATACCGCTGCTGTCGTGATGGATCGGTATTTCGAGAAACAGAGTCAGCCCAGCACGCCGCAACAGGCGCCGACTGTCTTCCAGATCGATACCAACTGAGCGGCGGCGGGATCCAAATGAAACAAGAGTTGCGTCATTTGAGTGTGTGGGATTTCGCCCTAAATGGGTATTGGATAGAGGTTTGATCATGTTTTCGTTCGTCATCTACTCCGAGGAGCCCGAGTTCGCGGCAGAGATCGAGAGACAGATCGTGGCCAGCGGACAGGCGCGTGTAGTGGCTGTGATCAGCGATCAAGATCAGCTTCTCGAAACTCTGAAATCCGAACGGCCCGATGGCCTCTTCGCGGATCTTGGTCACGCTCCCCACATTGTTCTCGATCTACTGGAGTCTTTGCCGGTGAGGCTTCCATTGACACTGGTATCGGGACCGCACACGGAGAGTTCGCTGATCCTGCGCGCCATGCATCTCGGTGTGAAACATTTCTTCCCGGATGCACCCTCAGAGGTGGAACTGAGTTCGGCCATCGTCGATCTGGTGCGTGCGGAAAGTCCGGATTTGGCGGATTCTGAAGGCCGCGTGGTGTCGGTGATGGGCACCAAGGGGGGTGTTGGTGCGACCGTGCTGGCTTGCCAGCTCGCGGCTTCGCTTCAGGAAGTTGGTGGGCGCGTAGCGCTCGTGGATCTCAACTACCCACTTGGCGATGTTGCGCTGCACTTCGACGTGGATCCGAGGTACACATTGGCTGACCTCGCTCGCGCTGAGGAGGAACTCGACGCCACCTACCTTCGCACCATCCTCAAGGGGCACGAGAGCGGTGTTCAGATTCTCGCGGCTCCTGCTCAGATGGAGGATGCCGAGAGTATTCGAAGTCGTCACGTCGAACGCGTGCTTCCAATCCTGCGATCCGAATTCGATTGGGTGATCGTGGATGTTTCGCGCAGTTGGAACGAAGCCAGTGTCCAAGCGTTGACCCTCTCCGATCAGGTCTTGTTGGTGAGCCTCTTCGATGTCCCGACATTGAACCACGCCCGTCAACACAAGAAGCTTCTCGAAGGCCTGGCGCTCAATGGGTTGCGAACTCGTATGGTGGGAAACCGCCACTCGAAGGGTGACGCGGTGACGGTGAGTGATTTCAAGCGCGTCTTGGGAAGCGAGCCCGATGCGCTCATCCCGAACGACTACGCGACGACGGCCGAGAGTGTCAACCAGGGCAGACCCCTCGGGCAGGTAGCACGCGGGAGTGCAATCGACAAAGCCTATCGCCAGCTCGCACTCGACGTCCACGCGTGGTGTGGCGTCGATGTTCCGCAAACGAAGCCCGCTCAAAGCATCGCCGGCCGATTCCGCGGCGTGTTCTCCAGGAGGTCTTAACGTGGCTCTGCTCGATCGTTTAAAAGGTTCTTCGGCATCGCCGGCAGCGGCAACGCCTGCCAATCAGCCGACAAACGCAAAGCGGACTCCCTCTGTGCCCGGGCGAGATGCACAGTACCAGGGTTTGAAGTCGCGGGTCCACAATCGATTGTTCGATGTGATCGACTTCGCTCGAATCTCGACGGTCAGCGAAGAGCGGGTCTGCTCGGACATCGCGACCGCAACGGTTCAGATCCTCGAGGAAGAGAAGTTCCTGCTGACGTTGGAAGAGCGCGAGCGCTTCGTGAAGGAGATTCAAGACGAAGTCTTCGGCCTCGGCCCGCTCGAGCCCTTGCTGCAGGATCCGACGATCTCGGACATCCTGGTCAACGGCAGCGGCCACATCTTCATCGAGCGGCGCGGCAAGCTCGAGAAGACGGTTGCTCGCTTCAGGGACGACGCCCACTTGATGCGCATCATCGAAAAGATCGTATCCGCTGTGGGGCGAAGAATCGACGAATCCTCTCCGCTGGTCGACGCACGGCTCGCGGATGGGTCTCGCGTGAACGTGATCATCCCCCCGCTCGCTCTCGATGGGCCGGCAATGTCGATTCGCCGTTTTGGAACCGATCCCCTGACAGTCGATGATCTCATTGAATACGGGGCTCTCACACCTGAAATTGTCGAGCTCCTGGACGCAATCGTCACCTGCCGCCTGAATGTGCTCATTTCTGGTGGAACGGGTTCCGGCAAGACGACCCTGCTCAATGTGGTTTCGAGTTTCATTCCCGAAGACGAGCGGATCGTCACGATCGAGGACTCGGCAGAGCTACAGCTGAAACAGGAACACGTAGTGAGGTTGGAGACGCGCCCTGCGAACATCGAGGGCACCGGACGGATCGCGCAGCGCGATCTCGTGATCAACAGCCTTCGGATGCGCCCGGATCGAATCGTCGTCGGTGAGGTCCGAGGAGCGGAATCACTCGACATGTTGCAGGCGATGAACACCGGTCACGACGGTTCACTGACGACGGTTCACGCCAACACGCCCCGCGATGCGCTGAGTCGCGTCGAGACGATGGTCGCGATGGCGGGGTTGGACATGCCCCAGCGCTCCGTCCGAAGCCAGATTGCCTCGGCGATCGATGTGGTGGTCCAACTCTCGCGTCTCAGCGATGGCCGGCGAAAGCTCGTGAGCCTGCAGGAGATTACCGGCATGGAGGGCGAAATCGTCACCATGCAGGAAATCTTCACCTTCGATCGACAGGGGATCGATGCCGATAACAACGTGCTCGGGGAAATCGTGCCGACCGGCGTTCGGCCGAAATTTGCCGAAAAGATGAAGCTGGCTGGACGCACGCTCCCGGCGAATCTCTTCGAGCGCCAGGTCCGATAGCGCTGGCATCAAGTCCGAAAATCCGACTGCCGATGAGCCAGTGGATGACTCCTTCACCCCATTGGCCCACTCGGGCTGTGGCTTCACTCCTGGCTTGTCTCGTTGGCCTGGCTCTGCCGGGCTGCGCACTGCTGCCGGGTTCTTCCAAGAGCGAGACATCGCTCGACGAATACCGCCAGTACATGGCCGAGCGGGCCGCAGCCGAAGTCCAGGAGACTGAGGAAGAGAGCCCGCCGTCGTTCGAAGAAAAGCTGGCTGCTGCTCATCAATCCCATCGTGCGGGCGACGCAGACCAGGCGATGCGGCTGTATTTCGAGGCCTTCCGGCTGGATCCGGCCGATTCTCGATCTCACGAAGGAATCGCCTACCTACAATTGGCTCGCGAGCCCGAGCAGGCCGAACAGGTCTTCAAGGAGGTCATCGAGACCGATCCAAATTCGATAATGGCCTATGTGGGTTCGGCACTCGCGAAGCTCGCGCAGGGCGAGACCGAGGAAGCGGCGGTCTATCTCGAGACCGCACTCGAGTTGGATCCTTCATCGCCCGATGCTCACGGTGCATACGCGCTCGTCCTCGGTGATATGCAGCTGTATGAAGATGCACAGGAACACGCCCGCCTGGCGGCCGAGTTGGCACCGAAAAATTCGGCCATCGTCAACAACTACGGGATTGCCAATCTCCGCGTGGGCGATCCCGTTCTCGCAGAAAAAGCCTTCCGCGATGCGATCGCACTCGAATCGCGCGATCCCGCCTACCGCAACAACCTCGGAATTGCGTTGGGGCAGCAGCGCCGATACGCGGATGCAATGAGCGCGTTTCGATCCGCGGGGAGTGAACAGGCCGCGGAAAACAACCTCGGTTACGTCTACTACATGAACGGGCTGTTGGACGACGCGGTCGCCCATTACGAGTTGGCCCTTCAGGCCCAGGGCGATGACAAGTTGAAGATCCTGCGCAACCTCAACGCCGCCCTCGACGCCAAGCAGGCCGCTGAAGGCGCCACGCAAGACTGATCTTCGCCGCGAACGCGCGCCGCTCTGCGCTCCGTTCGATCCAGCCGGCTAGCCGTGTCGATTTGTGAATTGCTCGTAGAGGGTTCGCTTGCCCCAGTAGAGTACCGCCCAAGGCATCACGAGCCAGATGCCGTTGAGAATCCAGAACTTCAACGCGAAATCGACAAAGCTCGTGGTATCGACGTTGGGAAAACCATCGAGCGTCTCGCTTCCGAAATACACGCAGGTGCCGTAGATGTGGGCGATCGCAGTCGCCATCAGCATCAGCGTTGCCAGCGGGTTCTGCCCGTTCGACCGGTGGCGGAGCCAGAGGGCACTGAACCCCAGCACGCCCACGAGTGCGGTCAGGGATTCGATCATGATCACCTGTGAGCTGTCGCTCGCGTAGCGCGCGTCGCCACCGTCGATGTAGGCCCACCACGGGTAGGACCAGATTGCGTCCGGCGCAGCGATGATCCGCTTGCGGAGCAAGACCCAGGCGAGTTCCCAGGTCAGGTGTGTGGTGAACGTGATCCCAAACCAGACCATCACCATACCCTGTAGGCATTCGAAGCGCGGCCGTCTGCGTTGCTCTTTGGTCGGCCACCACGGGGTCGAGAGGAGGCTCACGAACACGATCACGAAAACAACCGACACGGCGTCGCCCGTCACACCCCGATCGGCGTCGAACGCGAAGACGGTCAGCGCGGCTGCGGGTAGCGAGAGCGCGAGTGAAGCGATCAGGAAACCCTGCACGATTCGAATCCATTTCATCGGGTGGCAGCCTCCTGAGCCGCGTGCAGCCAAAACGGGTGGGAACCTACAGCAACTCGATTCATCCGCAGCTCGCTCCTCGATTCAATCCGGCCTGCTGGCAATTCGCGAAAGGCGCGCTCCGATCGCCTTGTCCCGATGCCAGTCCATCAATTCGAGGATTTCAATGCTTCGCTCGCTCGCGTAGGGCCCCGGATTTGCTGCGCGCAGGCGCCGCGGGTTGGGCAGCACCGTGGCGAGTAGCGCAGCTTCGTGCGGGCTCAGCGCGATGGCCTCGGTGTCGAAGAATCGGTCACTCGCCGCCCCCGCGCCGAACAGGCAGGGCCCGAACTGCGCGATGTTCAAATAGACTTCGAGGATCCGTCGCTTCGACCACACCCGCTCGAGCCACGCGGTAAACCAGACCTCCAACCCCTTGCGGGTCAGGCTCCGACCCGGCCAGAGGAACAGGTTTTTCGCCACCTGTTGGCTGATGGTGCTCGCCCCGCGCAATCGGCCACCGTCGGAATGTTCGCTCAGTGCCCGGTTGATCGCGTTCAGATCGAAGCCCGCGTGCTCGAAGAAGCGCTGGTCCTCGGCGACGATCACGGCGAGCCCCAGATCCGGCGCGATCAAATCGAAGCCCAGCCAGGCGTGATCCACCACATCGCAGGGCTGTCCCGTCGCGGGGTCGGCGATGCGGCTCACGAGCATGAATGCCGTCGTCGGTGGCGCGAGCGCTGCGAATACGAGCACGGGAATGGCGGTCGCGGCGACCGCGAGGATGAAAACCAGCGCGAATCCGAGCGCGACGGCCCGGAACAGTCGGCGTTTTTTCGCTCGGCTGCGCGCGCGCGGCTTGGTTCCCGACATGGGCCCCGCAGCCTACCAATACCCGCCGGGCTCGCCAGACTGGCCCCACCCGCCGCGCGGGCGCACGATTGGGGTCGGGCGGGAATGTGAGAAGCGCAGAGAGAGAATCGTCAGAGGATCGACACTGAGCGGCAATGCTCGATTCCGGCTTCGCGGCGCTACAGTCCAGCCGCGAATTTCCTGTTCTAGAGAGGGCGATGTTGATCCGCGTATCTATCCTTGCCGCCACCGCGATTGCATTCGTCGCGTGCGCGGCGCCGACTTTTCTGGTTCCCGAGCAGCCGCTCCAGAGGCCGGCCGTGGACCGGCTTGGCGAATCTTCGATTCGGATCCGCTGGCCGGAGTCTTTTTCGAACGGTTCGGTGGTCATCTACCGGGGAATCGACCCGTTCTTCATCAATCGCAGCATTCCACTCGCGATCGCGGACGGTCAGTCGGTGATTCTGACGGACGCCGACGACCCCAACATCCGGGGAAGACGAAGGCTCTATTTCGAGCTCGTACCTGCATCGGGTGGCGCATCGGTCGTGATCGCCGAGCGGCGCCTGCCACTGGCGTGCTGCGATAATTTTCGCGATCTCGGTGGCTACGAGACGATCGATGGTCGGGCGGTTCGCTGGAATCGCCTCTACCGGACGAGTGAACTATCCAAGCTGACTCGCTCAGATCTCGAGTATCTATCCCAGTTCGACGTCAAATTGGTGTGTGATTTTCGCTCGGAGCGCGAGCGCACCGCCAAGCCGGACCGCATCATCGACAATGCGCCCGAAATACTCGACCTGCCCGTAGATCAGGATGGTGTCGATCCCGAATCTCTGCGGGTGAAGATCCGGACTGGCGGCCTGGTCGCCCTCGGACTCGAGCAGACGATGCGGGACGCCTATCGGGCATTCGTCAACGACTACTCGGCGGAATGGACCGCGATGTTTCAGCGCTTGGCGCGGGAAGAGAATCTGCCCACCGTGGTGCACTGCACGGCTGGTAAAGATAGGACCGGGTTTGCATCCGCTGTCGTGCTGCTCGCGCTGGGCGTTTCCGAAGAGATCGTTTTCGAGGACTACCTGAGCACCAATTACTATCAGCAGGATTTCTTCCGGTTCATTCTTCGCTGGATTCCGCTCTATTCCTTTTTCAGGACCGACCCCCAAGACATGCTGCCACTGATCGAGGCGAGGCGAGAATATCTGCAGGTTGCGCTAGACGAGATGGTGGCCCGTTACGGTTCGGTCGACGCCTATCTCGAGCAGGGGCTCGGGGTGGATGCTGAAATGCGCGCGGAGCTGGAGCATCATTTTCTCGAGTAGTGGCGCGCTGGCGCCTGCGCTCGATCGGCTAGACCCGGCCACCGATTCAGCTAGGCTGGAATGCGATCCCCCCCCGAGAAAGCGCCGCAGAAGGGTTCGATGAGATCGGAACTTCGCAACTGGGGAGAGATTCTACGCACCCAGAATCTCTCTCCCGGGCGGGCGATAGATCCTGTATCGCGTTGGTTGCTGATTGCGCGGGCCAGCCTCTTCCCATTGACGATCACGTCTGGGGCGATCGGTGGGCTGCTCGCGGCCGGCAATCCCAACGCCCGTTGGGGGTGTTTCGCGATCGCGTTTTTCGCTCTGATCCTCGCCCAGGCCGCCAGCAATATGATCAACGACTTCCTCGATCTCGAAAACGGCATCGATCCGGACGAGTACCGGCGCGTCCAAAACGCCCCCCACCCGATTCTCTCCGGTTTGATCTCGAAGACCGGACTGATTCTCGCGATCGCGCTCGCCGAGCTGCTCGTCCTCGGGAGCATCCTGTACCTCACCGAAGTTCAGGGCTGGCCGGTGGCGGCTTTTGCGTTACTCGGGCTCTTCGTGGGCGTTGGCTACGGTGCACCGCCCATTCGACTGAAACATCGCGGCCTCGGCGAACCTGCGGTGGCACTGGTCTGGGGCCCATTGATGGTTGGCGGTACCTACTTTGCGACGACCGGAGGCCTCGAACCCTGGATCCTGGTGGCCAGTCTGCCGTACTCATTGCTCGTCACAGCCGTCCTGATTGGAAAACACATCGACAAAATCGAGCTCGATTCACAGCGCGGCATCGCGACGCTACCGGTTCGCATGGGAGTGGATCGCGCACTGTTCCTGAACCAGCAGCTGATGATCTTGTTCTTCGTCTTCGCAATCTGTCTGGTTCTCGTCGGGAAAGTCGGTGTCTGGGTCTTGCTCGTGATTCTCGCCGCACCCCAGCTTTGGCGGGCGCTGAAGATCCATTCGCAACCGCGCCCCGAGTCCGCGCCCCTCGACTTCCCCTACTGGCCACTTTGGTACGTGGTGCCCACTTTTTCGCTGGCGCGAATCGCGGGGGCGCTCTTCGTTCTCGCTTTGCTTCTGGACGCGATCTTCCCGATGCCGTTGGGTTGACGGGCTGAGAGCCAGCCCATCAGATCGTCGCGCGACACCATTCTGGGGTCACGCTCCTATAAGACCAGCAACGCTTTCTCGATTGCTTCTGCCACACCGCCTTCGGCGTTGCTGCGGACCACGCGATCGGCGCTTTGTTTGACTCCCGCAGCGGCATTGCCCATCGCGATCCCGAGCCCGGCACGGCGGATCATCTCGATGTCGTTGGTGTCGTCGCCTATGGCGATGATTTCTTCTGGCGTGACACCCGCCTCGGCGGCAACCGCTTCGAGTGCGGACCACTTTCCCGACTTCGGCGACAGGAATTCTAGAATCAGCCCCTGATAGCTCTTGTTGATCAGGGTGTGGGTGTAGATTCGATCGCCAAATTCGCCGCGCGCTTCCTCACGCATCGCTGTGAGCGTCGCCTCATCGGCCATCGTGCTCACCATGATCACGTCGGATCGCGGTTGACTGTGCAGGTCGTCGACGGTCTGGAAGAATTCGGTGTTGTCATTCAGGTATTCGCGTTGGTAGGCGTGGGTCTCTGAGCAGCTCTCCGTGAGCAGGTCGACGTGATCGTGATAGGTGTCGACATAGACGAGTGGCGATCCCCGGCGGCGTACGAACGAAATGACCGATGCGTACTCGTCGACCGGAAGGTAGACGTGTCGCAGGGTTTCGCCGCTTTGGATGTCCTTCACCAGGGTGCCGTTGTTGATGACGATGCTGCCTTCGAGTTCGAGTTCCTGAGCCCAGGGGAGGGCGGTTCGAAAGCGCCGCCCCGTGCAGAGGATGACCCAGAGGCCGCGGCTCCGAGCGGCCGCGACTGCTTCGCGGACCGCCGCGGGCAACTTTCCGTACGGATCCAGAATCGTTCCATCGATGTCGAGCGCAAGGATTCGGTAGCTCACAGGACAGGCAGTGTGCCGTGCCGCGGTGCGTGTGGAAAGCCCGGTCGGCCGAATCCGATGCACTCGCCGCCGACCACCCTCGCAGATGGAGGCGGCGGCGCTCGCAAAGGTGTTACGATTGTCTACCTACCGAGGTCGTGTGCATGTCAGCCCTGTTCGCCGTCGCCAATCGCCGAGTCGCCGCGCGCCTGCTGTGTGCGGCCTTGATCGGGCCCGCTCTCACGCTGACCGCGACCGGCGAATCGCCCGGACGGGAAGCCGCTCTATCAGCTCCCGGAGCCTGGAAGCTACGAGCTGCCGGTAATCGACCGGGTCGGGCGCTACGAGCTGCTGAATGCCTCGGGAGAGCGCGTTCCCCTGCTGGATATCGAGCCCGGGGGCTGCGCGGTGGTTTCCTTCGTGTACGCGAGCTGTCCAGACGTGGGCGGATGCCCGTTGGTTCTGGCATCGCTGCGGCGAATGGACCGGACACTCGCGGCGAATCGCGATCTCGCAAGCCGCGTCCAGCTGGTGACGGTGTCGTTCGATCCCGTGAACGACACACCGGAGCGTCTGGCAACCCTTCGAAAACATTTGAAACCGATTGGAGAGTGGCACTTTCGGACCGCCGAGTCCGATCAGGAGATTCGCCCCGTGCTCGATGATTTCGGACAGGATGCTCTCAGACTCGTGGCAGCGGAAGATGGAAAATCACTCGGTGTGATTCGCCACATCGCCAAGGTATTTCTCGTCGACTCCGATCACGCGATCCGAAATATCTACAGCACCGGTTTTCTCGACCACGATATCTTGCTCCGAGACATAGAGACCTTGCTCCTCGAGGAGCAGCCTTCGTCGGAGCCTCAATAGGGAGCGGGTCGATGAGATCGCCTGCACGGTTGCCCGAACTCGTCCTGGTCGCTTTGTTTTCCGCGATTGCGCTGCTCGATGCGAGCGCTGGAGAGACCCGGGTCGAGTTGGTGACGATCGGCCCCGATTACGCGATCGATACGCGTTTTGGCCATATCCTGCTTCGCGTGATCGACACAGAAACCGGACGCGACGATGCTTATGACTTTGGTGTCGCCGACTTTCGGCGCCCGGATTTCATGGCAGAGGCGGCGATGGGGCGGGCGAAGTTTCGGCTGCGCCGCTCTTCTACGCAGATTCGCTTCGAAGACTATCGGCACAAGGATCGTCAGATCTATATCCAGCGTTTGAACCTGACGGAAGACCAGGTCGCCGACCTGATCGGGCGGCTCGCGTGGAACCTCCTGCCCGAGAACGTCGAGTACGCCTATGACCATGTTGCCGACAATTGTTCGACCCGCCTGCGGGACCTGCTCAACGACGTGACGGGCGGAGCCGTCCAGCGGGCCGCCTACGCAATGCCGATCAAGCGCACCTATCGCGAAGAGATTCTCGCCGCGGGATCCGGGCGGATGCTGGCGTTGATCGCCCTCGACCTCGGCTCGGGGCCACACGGTGAAGACCGCGTGGGCGCCTGGCAGCTGAGCTTCTTGCCCCACCGAATGCGCGAAATCCTGGCTGTCACGGAGAATCCCGCGCTCGGTGAGGGCACTCCATTGGTCGCCTTCGAGGAGGTGCTGCATCAACGAAAAACGGCGCCTGCGGTTGGGGGCAGTGTTCGGGTCGGTCGCAGACTCGTCGTGGCGATCGGGGCAGCCCTGGGCCTGTTCTTCGGGCTCAGCGGTTTTTCGGCCTGGCTCACCCGCAGAAGCGTGGGGTGGCTTTCCCGATTGGCAGGGCTGGTATTGGTCTCGACGGCCGGGCTCTTCGGCTCGCTGGGTCTCGCGCTGCTGCCGGTTTCGCTCTTTTCGACCGGCACGATCTGGCTGAGCAATCAAAATGCGTGGCTCTTCTTCCCGTTGGATCTCGTGTTGTTGGGACCCGGGCTTCGCTGGATCTGGACCGGTCGCGCGACCCTGGCAACCTGGTCTCGGGTCTACATCGATCTTCGATTCCTGATGCTCGTGATCGGTTGGCTGGGTGTCGTCCATCCCCAGGAGAATGGAGCCTTCGCCCTCGCGGTGGCCTTGACGCTGGTTGGGCTGCGAACTCAGCCACTGAAAGCCGCCTAGCCGGTGCCGGCTGGCCGCTACCGGCCTGCGTGTTGTACGGTCCGCGTCCCATGAAGATTGGATTGGTCGGATTCCCCGAGAGCGGCAAGAGCACGGTGTTTGGCGCCCTGACGGGCCTCGCCGTGGAGACGGGCTACGCGGCCGGCCGCGACAAGGTCAACATCGGGGTCGTCAAGGTTCCCGACCCGCGTGTCGACGCGCTCGCAGAGCTCTACAACCCCAAGAAGATCACCTACGCCGAGATTGCGTTCACGGATCTCGGCGGAGCTGGCGGGAAGGGCCTCGACCGCAAGACCCTCAATGCGATGCGCGAGGTGGATGCGCTCTGCCAGGTGGTGCGCGCGTTTCCGGACGCCGCCGGCGATGCGCCGCAGCCGCTGCGCGAAATCGCCGACCTGGAGACCGAGACGATTCTCGCGGATCTCGAGTTGGTGGAGCGCCGCGTCGAGCGCCTCGCCAAGGACCGCAGCAATCCGCGCGAACTCGAACTGCTGCAGCGCATCCAGGCACACCTCGAGGACGAACGGCCGCTGCGATCCTTCGAACTCAGTGAAGAAGAGAGCAAGATGATCGCGGGCTACGCGCTACTCACCCAGAAGCCACTGCTGCTGGTCATCAATGTCGACGAGGGCAGCATCGGTTCCGAGATCGATCCCGCAATCGAGGCGAGTGCGCGCGATCACGGGCTCGGAGTCGTGATACTCTCCGCACAGGTCGAAATGGACATCGCGTCGATGCCCGAAGAGGATCAGGTCGAATTCGCCACCTCGCTCGGCCTCGACGAACCCGCGCGCAATCGCTTCATTCGCGCCGCCTACGAGCTGATCGACCTCGTCTCGATGTTGACCTCCGGCCCCGACGAGTGCCGGGCGTGGCCGGTGGCGCGCGGCTCCCGGGCCGTGCGCGCGGCGGGTAAGATTCATTCGGACATCGAGCGCGGCTTCATCCGCGCCGAAGTCATCAACTGGAAGGACCTGATCGAACACGGCAGCGAGGCCAAGTGCCGCGAGGCGGGTCTCGCTCGGGTCGAAGGCAAGGACTACATCATGCAAGACGGCGACGTGGTCCACTTTCGCTTCAACGTCTAGGCTAGCTGCGCGTTGGCCTTCGGCCAAAGCTTATGCGGCGTCGCATGCCCCCATTCTGGGGTCATGCTCCTGGGTGGGGAGAATGGGAAATATGTCGGATCCTGGACCGTCACTGAACGAGACCATCGATGAGTTGCGCGAGGCGCTCGAAGCCCCCGACGATCTCGATGAAGAGCTTCGCGCCGAGCTGCGCAGCGCGGCCGAGGAGATCCTCGAGGCCCTCGATCCCCGACAACGAGCGAGAGCTATCGAGTTCTCTTCGCGATCGCCTGACCAACACTCTCGAAAGATTCGAAGAATCCCACCCAAAAATCACGGAGACCATCGGTCGCCTGGCGGATGCGCTGAGCGATATGGGGATCTAGCCCGCGCAGGGATCGAGGTGCACTTTCCTCGCCTTACGAATTTGGTCTGCGCGCTGTGAAGAGGTAGCGGTTCAAGCTGTAGAAGAACTCGCCCTTGCGGTCTGAGCTCTTCGAACTCGGCGAGCCACGCCTCTGCTTCTTCGGGCGCCACCCCTTCTTGCGCCCGCGCGAAGGCGCCCATCAGCGGAAGCAAGTGGTAGCTGAAGGCGTTCGGGTGGTACTCGGGGTTGAAGATCGGGATCGCGGAGCGGCGTCCCACTTCGAAGCCCGCCTCGGTGAGAGCCGGCGCGAGTTTGCGCGGAAGGTCGGCGTGGACGAAGTGCGCGTCCCAGGCTTCGAGCACCCGGCGCATGCGCTCGGGATGCTCGGTGTGGATCACGAGGGAGTCGTAGTCGGTGTCGATGATGCAGGCACGCCCGCCGCGGCGAACGACCCGATGGAGTTCCCGCATGGCTGCGGGGATGTCGGCCACGTACTCGTAGACCTGGGTCGAGACGACGGCGTCGAAGGCCTCATCCTCGAAAGGGAGCGTGCAGGCTTCGGCATTTTCGAACTCGCATTGGGGCTGGCCCGAGCAACGGTGGCGCGCCATATCGATCATGGCGTCACTGATATCGACACCGCATAAGCGGCCCTCGGGTCCGACGGTTTTCGCGAGTTCGCGCGCGAGCAGGCCCGGGCCCGACCCGATGTCGAGTACTCGTTCGCCCGCGCGAACGTCGAGGGCATCGTGGACGGCTAAGCGCTGGGCCACCACATCGGCGGTGAGATACGCCGCCTCGATCCGGCGTGCGGCCTCGGCGTTGAACTCGATCACTCCGGACATTTGATCTGCTCCATGAAGAACCTCCCTACGCCCCTCGTTCCAGCCACTCCCGCACCGGCGTTGCGGTGAATTCGCTGCCATTGTCGCCGCTCATCGAGGGGATGTCGATTGCAGGATGCGGCCTGATCAACGCCCGGTGCGGGGACCTCGTTCCACGCTTCCGCTCTCCTGGAATTCCTACCATCCCGTTGGATCGCTCCAAATCCCCGAACCCTTCGATTTTGTGCGCCGTTTGCCGATAAGGAGAAGCACGGGCGTGCGTGCACGCGATGGGCGGACGGGGCAAGATGGGATTTGCGAAGGTACAAAGACCGGACTGGGAGAAAATCGGGAAGCTCCCTCTGCTGAGCCTGGGGCTCGTCTGCGTCCGCCTCGCGAGCTTCCCCGTACTTCACGTCGGCTATTCGGCGCTGCGGGCGAGTGTGCAGGCGGATTTCAAGGAAGCCGTCGGCTTCGCCATCCGCAATCCGGCGGTGCAGATCCCTCCGAGACTGCTGCCGGTGATTCGTGTGGTTCTGCCCAACTTCGACAGCAACGAGACCTTCGCGTTCCTCAAGAAGAGCGGCGACGAGAAGGTGCGGCAGAAGGAGTTCGAGGGCCTGGTCACAAGGGCCTTTGATCAGCTCGACAGCCATCCGTTCCGGGCCCTGGGAGTGGTTCCCGCGGCCCCTCGCATCGCCGGCTTCGCCGCGCACTCCTTCGTCCATGTGGGCTGGGTGCAATTGCTGGGTGCGGTGCTGCTCTTGATGCTCGCGGGCCCCCTCCTCGAGCCGCTCTGGGGCCGCGGCGCCCTCGCCGCGCTCATCGCGGTCTCGGGCTTGGCCTCGGCAGGCGTCTTCTGTCTGGTGCATGCGGGCGCGGACCGCGCGCTTCTGGGCGCTGGCGGCGCCGTTTCGGGTGTAGTGGCGGCGGCACTCGTGCGCTTCGCGCGCGAGAAGGTCGATCTGCTGCGCTGGCTCTCACCGCTGAAGTCCGTGGAGCTGATCGCACCGGGTTGGATCCTGGCTCTTCTGTGGATCGCGTACGAGGGAGCGATGTGGCTCACGGTTCCGGGCGCGTTTCCGGGCGGTGTCGACACGGCCGTCGGTTACACGGCCCACGCGGCGGGTGCGCTGTTGGGCGGGGCGTTTGCCTTCGGCGCCATTCACCTGGGGCTGGAGAAGCGCCTGGGTAAGTCGCCGCTGCCCATCGTGGAACGGACCCGGGAGGCGAAGCACTTCGACTTGCAGGAGGTGTCCCGCGCACGGGCGCGAGGAGACTCGGACGCCGCCTTCGAGATGTTGCTCGCGGAGTCGCGCCGCAGCGCGCGCAACCGCGACGCGGTGACCACCCTCTGGGAGATGGCGATCGAGCGGGGTGAAGCGGAGGTCGCCACACCGGCGATGCTCCAGCTCGTGCGCGAAGAGATCCGACGCGGTGCCGAAGACGTCGGTGTCTCGCACTGGCGCGAGCTGGCCCAGCACCAGCCCGAAGCCCGCGTGGAGCTGCCCGCGCTGCTCAAACTGATCCCGTACATCCGCCGCATCGATGGCGAAAGCGCCGCAGTCCTCGCGCTCCAACAGGCAATGGATTGCAGCGAAGACGGCCCGTCGTCGCGGGAGGCCGCCGCGATCGCGTGCCTCGCTGCGGATCTCGAGGTGAACATCGCGCGTGCCGCGGCCAAGCGGGCGCTTTCGGACGAGACACTCGCGGAGGCGCGCCGCGCGGACATGGAATCCCTCGTACAAGGGCTCCGCGCTGACGAGAAGGTCGCGATGTCCGCCCCCGAAGAGCAGAAGGAGTTGCCCACCAACGTCTTCTACGCCGAGCAGGATCGCAGCGGCTTCGGAGACGTCGGCGATTTAACGCAGTTTGGTGCCCCCGGCGAGACCTTCCCCAGCGACCTCGTCGTGCCCGCCACCCCCATCGCACTGGAGTCCGGATCGCTCGTTCTCGAAATCGAGTGCGGCGGATTTCGCTCGGTCCCATACCCCGCAGTGAGCGTCGTATCCGTAGCCGGCGTTGGCGGGTTCGGGCCCAGGCCGATCGTCATCGTGGACGTCTTCGTAACGGATCCCGCGAACCCCGAGTCCGGGCTCGGCATCTATCGCCTGCGCGGCGACCGATTCGACCCCCGCCGCCTTGTGCCCTACGAGAAGGACCCGATGGCTGCGCTGCGATCCTTCTTGGGACAGATCCTCGAGCGAACCCAGGCTCGTCCGCTCCCTGATCCGGCGGGGGCGTGTGCGAATCCCGTAAAGGTGTTCGAGTCGCTCGAGGCCTATCAGGCCTGGGCCTCGGAACACCTCGACATCTGACGCACCCAGCGCCCTCCCTTGGGCTGACTCTCTAATTAGTAGCGTCTCTTGCGTGGCCTTCACTTAGGCCTGCCCACCATGGGCAGCGAGGACGTTGGTGAATATTCCCGTAGCCCCTTCATACTCGCCGCCCGATCACTTCGGGATGAACGTGATCCTGTCCTTGTCCCGGCCATCTTGAGAAATCGATTGGTAGTCCTCCTTGGTATCGACCACCCCCGAGCAGCCATCTGCATTACAACTCAGCTTTCCGTGCGCGATATTCCTCGGCGTGCCCGTCGCGTCCGTCACAACAGCAGTCACTTCGGTACCCGCACATACCGGGATCCGGTGAGCGGTATCACCGAGGGATCCGGGATCAACAATATTCCCCGTGATCGTATGGAGGATCTTCGGGTTGTTGATCGGACTCTGGCCCTTCGCCATCGTGGTAATTTTTGTCACCGGCCAGGCTTCTACGCACGCTCCGGGCGGTTGCGGTGGTGCGGTTGACGTTGGCGTTGGAGTTGCTGTTGGCGTCGGAGTTGCTGTCGAAGAATACGTAGGTGTTGCGGTCGGGGTTGGCTGCGCGTGATTGACGTACACGGTATCGGAGAATATTCCTACGAGGCAGACGGCGTCGATGGGTTCGAACCTGGCCGTGTAAGTCCCGTACGAACCGACTGGCAGTGTTCGGGTAAGCGTGGTCCCGGTATAGATTCCAACGATCCCGAAATTATCCTCAATGATTGTTGCTGTGCCGCCAACAAAATCGTAATGGAAAGTAACCTGTTGAGTTTCGTCTGCAAAACAGAGTTCTTGGCGTGCCCCCCATGGGCCGGTCGAGCATGTCATGTCGATTTCGCAATAATCCGGCGCGACGCCAGCGTGGCCCGCGGACGCCAAGAGAGTTGCGGCCCAAATTGTCAGCGCCACAACACACCAACTTCGAAGTGTCGATTTGATTCTCAGGGATCTGGAATTCATGCTGCACTCCTCCAGTTTCGGCAGACACCCGATTGTCTCACATGGCCCGATCCGTGTGGGTTTTTTTAGGACTCTCACCAGTTGAAGGACAGCGTCACCCCGTACATCCGAGGCTTGCCCCAGACCTCGCGAATCGTGTTGAATTCGCGGGTGAGGTCGAAGGCATCGATCTTGTACTACTCTTCGAAGATGTTGGAGACCCAGAACGCCAATTCGATCCGGTCGTTGGGCGTTCGGTACGCGATTCGCGCGTTGTGGAGCCAGTAGGCGTCCTGTGAGATGGGAATAGACCGTCTGCGGATCGAAGTACGTCTTCGAGCGCCAGTTGCAGCTCCACTGTGGAATCAGCGAGCCCCATCCGAAGAGTGAAGCCTCGTAATTGATGACCGCCCCGAGGTTCCACTTTGGCGCTGCCACGAGCCGATTCCCCGTGTAGTCGACGCTCTCTGGGGTACTTAGGGCACGACCAATTCTTTGAATTTGCTGTCGAGCCAGCCCATATTCGCCGAGATCAGGAGTCCCGGGGCCGGTCTGGCACGCAGCTCCGCTTCCGCACCCCGAATGTCGGCATCGCCGTTGAGCAGTTTCTCTGTCGGCAATTGGGCATAGTCGTTCGTGACGTCGAAGACCTGGAGATCTTGGTACCAGTACCGGAAGAGCGCCGCGTCGAGGATGATGCGGTCGTCGAACCAGCGGCTCTGGATGCCGAATTCGACCGCGTCGACGGATTCGGGCTCGACCGGGTCGATGTTGTGGTTGGGGATTACCGCCCGTGATCGTCAGACTTGCGTTGAAATGCCCGCCCTTGAAGCCGCGTGCGTATTTCAGGTAGGAGCGCAGGGTGCCGTATTCGTTGGAGAACGGCGTGTAGCTGAGTTGCACGTCGCCCGTCCACTCCTTCCAGGTCTTTTTTACGGTGTCTTTGGGAAGTTCGACGTTCTCGAAGTTGCTGGTCGTCGCGACCGCCGTACTCACGAGTGAGAACTCTTTCTTCTCCTGGTTGTAACGGACCCCCGCGCCGAGCGTGAGTTCGTAGATGCCCGGGATCACACCCTCCTCGACCAGGTCGACTTCGCCGCTCAGGTAAGGCGCCCAGCTCGTGAGCGTTTGTGTAAACCTCTGATCGATCGCAAACTGTCGTATGTCGGGAAAGACGTTGGCGGCTTCGAGATCCTCGTGTAGGAAGAAGAATCCCCCGGCCCACTGGTAGCGCTCGCCCTCGCCCTCGATGCGCAGCTCCTCGGTCGTCTGCCACGCGCTGTCGGACCAGATGCGAGGAAAGACTCTGAGTGGGGTTTGCGTCACCCTCCTCTTCCACCACGCGGTCGTACCATTCGTAGTCGTAAAGGAATGTGATGGTCGCAAAGCCGAGGTCGAGTAATCCCTTTCCGTTGATCCCCCAGGCGTCGATGTATTCGGTGCCGTCTTTATCGTAGAACCCCGAGAAGGGATCTCCGCCGCTCTGGCCCGCGAGACCGTCGGCCTCCCTGACCCCTTCGACGTCACTCCACCCCTCGATCCCGGGGCCGCCGAGCTCGACAGAGTTATGTGCGGCGAGGTTCTCGGAAAAGTTGGATTCTTGGCGTTCCACGAAGCCGCGTCCTCTCCAGATGGCATTGGCTCCGAGCATCTGCAGATGAGCAGAATCGCCGCGGTTCTGGGTGCCGTGGGCGTTCAGCATCCACTCCATGTTGTCGAGCGGTTCGAAGAGCAGCACCATCCGCGCCGCCCAGTTTTCGACGTTGTTCGTCCAGCGCTCGAGGCCGTTGAAGGTTTCCGCGCCCGGTTGGAGCCGGTCGCCAGCCCAAGACCCACTTGTCTTCGCGGGATCGGTCGGATCCCTGGCTTCTGTTTCCATGGTGAACAGCGTCCCGGGAGATCTCACATAACAAATGTTGTCGACATGCTCCTCGGAGACTTTGAAAATTGCCGTCTGGACGCCGACCCTCGTGCCCGCCGGTGCGACGAGGGTGCCGGTTTCATCGTAGAGGTCCTCGGCGAGGACCGTCGGGTTGCGGTCGGTGCCCCAGCGGGCCATGCCGGTTCCGATGTTCTTCTGCGCGTCTCTGGCAGCATCCCAGTCCAGGAAGATGAACCCATCGGTGGCGGGTTGGCCACTTTCTCTCTCGATCTCGGCGCGCCGCATTTCTCCATTTTCCCACTGCCCCATGGGTTGTAGTGAGTAATAGAGTTCCCTGGTCGGATCCCTCGCTGGGATCGAATAGACCGTATTTCGTCGGATCCCAACCCGCGCACTGGTTCTTCGTGTAGCCATCCCTCCAATGGGCGGTGCCCGAGACGCGCATCGAGAGCATGTCTTTGATCAGCGGAATGTTGATCGCGGCCTCGACCTCTTTGTCGTCGTAGTTGCCGTAAGTGAGTCTGGTCGAGACGCTGAACTCGCCGTCCGGCATCGCCGAGCGGATATGGATCGCGCCCGCGGTGGCGTTGCGGCCGTTGACGCTTCCCTGGGGGCCGCGCATCACATCGATTCCGTCAAGGTCGAAGAACTGGCCGAGTTGGATCGCCGGTGAGTTGATGTTGACGCCATCCTGGTAGATGGCGACCGCTCCCGCCGCGATTGCGTGGTAATCCTTCAGGCCGATCCCGCGGATGAAGATGGTGGGGTTCGACGCCGCGAAGACGGTGTTGATTTGGAGGTTCGGCGTGAAATCGGCGAGGTCGGAGATGTCTTGGATCCGCAGCGCCTGCACCTCGCCGGCGGAGAACGACGTGCTCGAGATCGGAGCGCCCTGGAGGGTGTTCTGCTTCTCGCCGGTGATGAGGATCTTCTCGATGTCGCGGTCCCGCTGAGCCGCATCCAGCCGGCCGGTTTCTTCGAGATCCTCGGACCCAAGCTCTTCGAGGCCGCTCTCGAGATCTTCCGAATCGGCGAGTTCGTCAGCCTCCACCGACGCGGCGTCCTCGTCGGAGTCGACGGGATCCTGGGCCGAGGCGGGAACAACCAGTAACAGTGCGGCAATGAATGCCACGTAGATCGCAGATCCAGGAAGTCGGGGCCTGAACATACTCCCTCTCGGGTCCGACCACCCCTGGCTAGAGCTTGAGAAAATTCGCAGCAAATTGCAAACGAATCAAAAAGCTTCGTTCTCACCGCTTCATTGTGGACCGTCGAATCCAGCGAACCAAGCGAAAATAGTCCGGAGAGGCATCTGCCCAATCACCAGCAGTATCAGTGGCACTGGCAAAGTGCAGGCAGGAGCGGGGGATCCAAAAAAAACACCGTCACGATAAATGTCTCGTCGGCGCTCGAAGTAGATCACCAATCCTCGACGCCCTGCTGATGCACCCCACCAGACAGGCCTCTTGTCGAACCCAGTGCGGTGACTCTGTTAGGCGAGGGGTCAAGTCCAAGCGAAGACCGGTTGTTCGAAGTCTACGACTCGGGTTTCGCGGCCTTCGATGGCGACTTCGTGAAGTTGATAGATGATTGCGGCGGTGGGAGCGTGGATGTGGGTTCCCACCAACGGAATGGAAATGACGGGCCGGGGACTCTCTGGGATGTTGCGCAGGTGGGGGACGCCGGGACGCGCGAGCTCTTCGAGGCGCACCCGATAGACCTCGGCAACTTCTCGCGGATTTGGTTTCAGCTCGTTTTCGGCTCCGGCCCAGACGACGACCGGCGTGATGACGAAGCCCGAGCGGGTCGGATAGTCGTCTAGAATTCCGAGAACCGAGGCCGGCGGGAGTTCGAGCCCCACCTCTTCTGACATTTCTCGAAGCGCGGCCTGCTCGACGCTTTCGCCTTGATCCAACCGACCGCCTGGCAGCGCGTACTGGCCCGCGTGGTTGTTCATTTTCGCCGCGCGCAGGGTGAGTACGAAACAGGGCTCGCCCTCATCGTCGGCGAGCAGGGCCAACGCCACCGCGGCCGGCCGCAGACCGTCACGGGAAACCGGAAGTCTCTGAAATCTGCGCAAATTGGCTTCGACGCGTGTTCGCAGCGCTTCGTCGAGGCTGGTCGTTGGGCCGCCCATTCCGAGAGCATACCGCGTCGCGCCCGCAGGTTGGCGCCGTGCTGCTGCGATCGTCAAACTCTTCTTCCATGCTCAGTCAGGTCCGTCGCCGCAAACTCGCACTGCCGGATTCCGCGATCGAGATTGCACTGCTCGATTGGGGAGGGGAGGGCCCGCTGGCATTGCTCCATCACGCGAATGGATTCTGTGCGGGCGCGTGGGGCCCCGTCGCGGAGCTGCTGAGCGACCACTACCGCGTGGTCGCAATGGACGCGCGGGGCCACGGCGATTCCTCGAAGCCCGAAGGCGCTGACTGCTACCGCTGGGATCTCTTCGGGCGAGACGTCCTGGCCGTTGCCGAATTGCTCGCCGCCGAGCACCCCGATGGTCGCATCGCATTGGGGCTCGGGCATTCGTTTGGCGGCATCGCAATTCTGATGGCGTCAGCCGAGCGGACGGATCTCTTCGAGTACAACGTGCTCGTCGATCCCGTCGCGATACCACCTGAGTGGCAGCAGGCGTTACTCGCAGTGGACTCGCCCGGTATTGCGCTCGCGAAAGCCGCCCGCAACCGTCGCCAAATCTGGCCCAGCCGCGAGGCAGCCCGGGCGAAGTGGTTGCAGAAGACACTCTTCGCCGATTGGGATCCGCGGGCATTGGATCTCTATCTCGCCGAGGGCCTCGCCGATCGCCCAGACGGCCAGGTTGAACTCAAATGCAGCGGCGAGATCGAGGCCGCAATCTTCGAAGCCACCGGATCGTTCGATCTCTGGTCATCCGCAGATCGGGTGCGAACGCCGACGCTGATCGAGTGGGCGACTCACGGAGACTTTCCCCGCACCACCTACGAGCAGCTCGCAGCGCGCATGACCGACGCCAAAGTCCGCGACATCGACGCAGGCCACCTCGCCCCGATGCAACACCCCGATCGCGTAGTCACCCCCATCCTGGAATTCACCGCCCGCACTTCCTGACGGATTCCCCACGCCTCCGTCGCGCACGGTGGTGGATCGAGTAAGGGCTCGGCAGATGTCACTCCGCGAATGGCTCGCCCGCCAAGCGGAGCGGTGATTTGCGGTTTCGGCTCGCTCGATTGGTGGTGGGCCTGGTGTTGAGAGACCGAGGGCGGGCTCCGCTTAATTTCACTGCGTGACGTCCGCCGAGCCCTTACTCGTGCGGAACATCGCGGCCAATCCGTCCGCCCAACCAAATCCACGCAAACCACACGCCCAAGTTCGGGTCCGGCGCATGTCGCGCAGTGAAATTAAGCGCAGCCCGCCTCGAATCCCGCAAACCCAAAGCCCAACTTCCATGCCGCCAAGTAGTCAAACCTCGGCCCCACTTGCGGGCGAGCCATTCGCGGAGCGACATGCGCCGGATCCGGGCTTGCGCAAGAGAGGGCGCCGAAAGGTCGAGCCGTGCGAGTCAGCTAGATGGGTTTTCGCTCAGCGCTCGACAGGTAGATCGCGTTCGACCCAACCCGTCCATCCTTCCGCGAGCGACAAAATCCGCAGAAATCCCATCTCCTGCAGCGATTTCCCCGCGAGCGCGCTTCGGTGGCCGCCGCCGCAGTAGAGGATCATCTTGCGCCCCCGATCTTCGAGCCACGGGTCGCGTTTGGGGTGCTCGAAGTCGGCGCGCACTTCGAGAAAACCGCGCGGGTAATTTCGAGCGCCCGGAATGTGCCCATCCGCAAACTCGTCGGGCTCCCTCACGTCGATGAAATCCCAGTCCGCGCGGTCCGGTTTTTCGAGAATCTGTGCGGCGCCCTCGGGTGAGATCTCCTCGACTACCTCGAGGGCTTCGCGAACGAAATCTGCAAGTGATCGCGGCATGATTTCAGAGCTCCAGATAAATGGCCGTCATCGACAGCGCGAGAAACGCGAGAACGCAGACCTGGAAGGTCCGATCGTGCAGGAAGACTTCCTCCGGTTGCTCTCCGAATCCCGCCGTCTCTACGAGATGGTGGTAGCGGAACACCGCGAACAGCACAAAGGGCACCGTCAGCGGAAGCAGCGGAAAAAGTGGGGCGGAATCGATCGCGTAGAGTGAGTAGGTGATCACCGTGGCAGCAATCGCGGTGGCCGTGTAGGTGGCGAGCCCCGACTCGCTGTACTCGCCGATCACAGCGCGATGCCCCGCAGAGCCGCCATCTTGCGAGATCATCTCCGCCCGACGTTTGGAGAGCGCCAGGAAGAGTGCCGCGAAGAATGTGCATAGGACGAACCAATCCGACGACGGAACCTGGATCGCCAGCGCGCCTCCGACGGCTCGGAGCACGAAACCTACCGCGACCAACATCGTGTCGAAGATGACGATGTGCTTGCCGGCGATCGAATAGAAGAGGACGAGCGCGATGTAGGCCGCGATCGTGATCGTGAACGGTCCGTTGATCGTTAGCGCGAGCCCTAGCGCTGCGAGTGTGAGTGCGGCAGCGAGCCAGGCGGCAGATCGGACCCCGATCTCTCCTGCAGCGATGGGTCTCGAGCGCTTCACGGGGTGATGGCGGTCGACTTCTGCATCCATGATGTCGTTGACGATGTACACCGCGGACGACGCCAGGCAGAAGGCGACAAACGCGAGTGCGGCGAGGCTCGCCGATGATGGGATGAAGAGTTCATTGGCGAAGATGGCCGCCGCGAAGACGAGCAGATTCTTCGACCACTGATGGGGCCGAAGCAGGCGGATCAGCGCCGGACGTCTGGTGCTCTGATTTTCTCCAGCACCCGGTTCACCGTTCGGCATCGAATTTCTCGCGGTGTCTTCAGACAAGGGCAACAACCTCGGTTGCGATTCTAATGAACGGGCGCCAGCTGCCCAGCGGACCGGCGCAAATCAATTCCAGCGGCCGCTCAGGTCGCAGGTTATCATTCGGTCCACGATCATTGAGTCTGGAGAGATTGGTGGAAGATCTGGAAGCGATTCGCCCCGAAGAACACGCCGTTTTCGCAGCCGACAAGATGGGCAAGGCGACCCTCTTTCACTCTGATCGGATCCTGGTCGGACTCAATTCCTTCGAGCCCGGCCAGGAGCACTCGCTCCACGCCCACTCGGGCATGGACAAGGTGTATCACGTGCTCTCGGGAAAGGGTCGCTTCCTGCTCGAGGGCCGCGAGATTCCGATGGAGGCGGGCCAGATGCTGATCGCGCCCGAGGGGGTTGCCCACGGGATTCGCAACGACGCCGAAGAGCGTCTGATCGTGCTCGCCATCCTCGCGCCCTCCCCGGGCTGAGTCTGCCGCCGGCCGGTGCCCATTCGTCCTTCGCGATGGTCTCGAACCATCGCCGTAGGCAATTTCGGTGGCGTTTTGCCTTGAGGCGCGGAGGCTTCGCACCGATTGGATGGGGGTGTTCATTCGAGCCGAGGGGGTATACGAAAATTTCCCCGCCCGTAGTCGGTTTTCGCATTCTCACTTTGCTCTGCGCTGCAATGGTGTGGGCGTGCGCGGGGAAACCGGTACCTCCGGTATCGGTGGAACCTTCGGTTCCTGCGAATTCCCCGATCACGCCTTCGGAAAGCGCGGTGTTGGAACCAGAAGTTCCGGCCGATTCGAGCGCTGTGACAGAGCTGCTTCGCCTTGCCGAAGTGGAGCGGCGCGCTGGAGATGGAGAAGCGGAATACGGGTACCTCGCCCAGGTCATCGAGTTCGACAGCTCTCACTCTCGGGCGCACGCGCGACTTGCGGAGATCACCGGTCCCGCCCCCACGAGCCGGATTGCGACGCCCGACGCTCTCGTCTTTCGAGCGCTGCAACACCCCTACGACCCGAAAGCGCTCGTCGCCGCCGCCGGGGTGCTGGCGGAGCGTGGAGACACCGATCGAGCCATCGGTTTTCTCGAGCGAGCCGTTTGGCTCGCCGATCTCGATCCGGCCGCTTCCCTGGGCGCGATCCGACAGCTCTATGTCCTCAGCGATGAATGGAAGGGGCATCGCATTGTTCCCGTCCATCTATACGTCGACGAGTTGATCCGGATGCAACCCGACTGGCAATTCCAGATGCGGAACGTGTGGCTCTCCCTCTCTGCAATGTTGGACACGGCCCTCGAGACACGCTTCGTACCGATCGCGATCCTTCCGTTCGACACGAGTGACACGCCGAACGACCTCGATTCGATTCACGGGGCATTCCTGGCCGAAACGCGACCGTCGGCCGAGGGGATCTTTGCGGTGATGACGGGGCGCCAGGTTCCGGGTGATGACGCGGTTTACAAGAAGGGTGTTGCGGAGTTCATCGGGCGAAGCCTGGCGGTTCGCATCGCGCCCGGCGCGATTCGGAGCCGGGTACTCGCGCACGAGATCCTGCACCTCTACGGTGCCATTCACGTACTCGAAGGCGTCGATACCCTGATGAATCCGACGGGGGATTCGCTCGCTCTCGATGCGCCCAACATCAGGATCGTTCGCTCGCTGCGACGCCGTGAGTTCGGGCCCGGTGGTATCGAGGAGAACGTGATTCCCTATGTCGATCTCGGCGTGACGGTGGCCGCCTACCGCGCTGCATTGAGCGTAAACCTCAGCCTCCGCGAAACTGAAATCAAAGAGGCGATGCGATCGAAAGACACCTCGTCGGATCAAGCGGCGTATCGCGTCCACAAAGCCACTTATCTGGACGCGCATCTCGCGGATGCGGCGTGGTTGGTGGCGTCGTTGATGCTCGAGGATGGGCAGCGGGTCGAGGCAATTCGCCTTTTCGATCTATCGAGCCAACTCTACGGAAGGTTGACGCCGCGCGGGCGCGAATCTGCCGAGAAGGCGCGGGCGTTGAGGGAGTCGATGGGGGCCGCCAGTCCTCCCGTGATCGAGTAGGGCGTTTCGAAACTGCCCGCGCTCGAGAGTCCTCCGCGATTTACCGCACGCGACCCGCTTCGCTCCGCGATGGGTCGGAGTGCTGCGAGCGGTCGATCACGTCCGTCCGAAGTTCGGACTCGGAGGGCATGATGATCCAGAGAATGACGTAGACGATCAGGAACATGCCTCCGGAAAAAACGCACCCGAGCACGAAGGCGAGCCTCAGGATCGTGACCGACACCCCGAATTGTTCGGCGAGTCCCCATGCAGACGCCGGCCAAGGGACCTGCCCTGGTAGGGTCGAATCCACTGCTCGGTAAGGCCGCGCAGGCGCGCGCCGGGATCCACCATGCTGCCGCAGTAGCGGCATTTGATGGCTTCCGCGCGGATCGATTCCGCGCACCAGGGGCATTGCTTCATTTCGCTCATGGGGTCTCCAGGCGGTTGCGGTTTGCATAGGCGACGGCGAACGGGAGCAACCCGTAGAGTCCGCCCAATGTCAGCGCCGCCGACGCGGCGTAGAAGATCGTCAGTCCGGTGAGAACCGAGGTCGGTAGCCAGGGTTCGAGCAGGTAGGAAAGTCCGTGGGTCCACAGCCAACCCTGTCCGATCGCGATCGGCAGGGCCAGCAGCGCGACGGCGAGTGGCGCAACGATTTCCCATCGGAAGATCGGGTTCGAATGGGTGGCCCGCAGCGCGCGCGTGGCTCGCTCGTGGACCGACGCCCGGAGCTGTGGAGAGAGTGCCTCGGGGTGTGCGTCGCGCGCGTCACCGATCAACTGCTGGACCAGCGCGAAGTGTGAGGAACAATCTTCGCAGGTCTCGAGGTGCTCGCGCTGATCTGCGGCGAGCGCTTCGATTCCGCCCTCGAAGGCGGTCTGCTCGAGTTGTTCCTGTTTCGCTTCGCAGTTCACTTCGAAACTCCGTATCCACCGCGCAGTTCGCGCAGCGCCGCGTGCAGGCGGCTCTTGACCGTTCCGCGAGGGATCTCGAGGGCATCGGCCATCTCCGCCTCGTTCATGCCCTCGAAGTAACGCAGCAGCAACACCGCCCGCATGTTCTCGGGAAGTTGGGCGATGCGCTCGCGCAGTTCGCCGCGATCGGCCGGATCCGCACCGGGCGCCGCGGGAGGATCCATCGCAAGTGTGCGCAAAGCGCGCTCTTTCGTCATCCGGCGGCGAAACAGATCCCGCGCGAGATTGGTCGCAATCCCGTAGATCCAACTTCGAAACCGCCTCGCGGTGTCGAAGCTCTTCGCCGAGCGGGCAACCCGCACCCAGGTTTCCTGGAGCAGGTCGTCGGCGTCTTCGCGGTTTCCGCTGTGACGAAGCAGATAGGCGTGCACGCTAGCCGCGTAGCGATCGATCAGCGTTGCGAGAGCGGTTTCATCACCGCTCGCGACCGCCGCCATCAGGTCCTCGTCGGAGCGCATCCGCTGGCTGGCTCTCCTGCGGAGGCGTCCTCTGTGTCGGACCCCGTGCTGCGGGGCGACGCCACCGTTCCGGGTTCATCGAAAAGGGCGCGAAACGCACTCATCAGCCGATCGAGTCCGTTTCGTCCGGCCGGTTGATCGGGTAGCACGAACCATAGAACAGCGTAGAGCGCAAAACCGATCCCGTGAAAGAGCGCCAGCAGCACGAAGCCCACCCGTACGGCAGAGACCGAAAAACGCAGCTGGTGAGCGATGGCCGCGCAGACACCCGCGATGCGTCGGCCCGGATAGTCCCGGTGCCATTCGCCGGGGTTTCGCAGCCCTCCCGAAACGCGGCTTCCGCAGTAGCGGCAGCGGATGGATTGCATGGCGATCTGTTCCGCGCACCAGGGGCACGTCTTCGCCGTCATCTCGTTTCCTCCTCCGTGGTGTCTGGCTTCTAGGCAGCCGTTTGGCCTTCTCACCCTTTACCCAGTTGTACGCGCGAACTGCCAATCGGTTCGTTTCGGGGAATGATTATTTTCGAAAGAGGGCCGGTTTCGCTGATCCGGGGCCTCGCTAGCGCGTGGTCTACTTGCGCATTGGCCTTCGGCCAAAGCTATGCGGCGGTGCGCGGCCCATTCCGGGCCGCACCCCTGGCGTGTAGGTCCGCGTCAGGAATCGCGTTTTTCGGATTGGCGCATCTGCAGGCTGCGCAGCCGGTTGATCGCTGCAGCGATTTCGAAGCGCCGGGGTCGCGCGTAGTTTCCAGGGTGGTGGCCCGCGCGGTAGAAGGGGTCGAGTTCATCGAGGCCCCGGTCGTCGAAGAGTTCGTCGAATTGATCGAGCACGTCTCGAAGCGTGCGATCGCCGTCGATCAAGCGCTCTGCCGCGAAGTAGATGGCGGCTGCGATGGCTCGGGTCTGGCTTCTGTCCACGAGTTGCTCGACTCCGCGCAGATCGATTTCCTCGCGGCCAAATTCGATCTGATCGAGCGAGCGCGCTCGGATCGAAACCGGCTTGCGGCCCCGCGAAGCGTCGATGCTGCCCCTCAGCGGAATTCGCTGCGCGACCTCGCCCACGGGATCGACCGCTTCAGTCTGGCGTGACGAGCTGGCATTTGTGGCGATGGATCTCGCTTCTTCGGTGACGTCGAGCGGGAGAAAATCCCGCAACGCAATCACCGTATCGGCAGTGTCGAAGTAGTCCCCGCATCCGCCCATTACCAGCACGGTCGACACCGAAAGTGCTTCGTGCAGTTCGCGGACGCGCTCCACGAACGGCGTGATCGGCTCGTGCTGTTTCTGGATCAGCGCCTGCATGCGGGCGTCGCGCACCATGAAATTGGTCGCCGATGTGTCTTCGTCGAGCAGCAAGCCCGACGCTCCGGCCTCGAGCGCCTCCACGAGGCTCGCCGCCTGACTCGTCGATCCACTGGCATCGTCACTTTCGAACGCCGTCGTGCTGCGGCCTTGCGGGAGATTGCGAATGAATGCGTCGATATCGACCTTTTCGACCCGCCGGCCGTCTTCTGCGCGAATCTTGACGAGGCTGCGATCGCTGATCACCCACTCTCGCCCATCGCCTGGGATATGCGGATACACCCCGCGCTCGATCGCGTCGAGCAGGGTCGACTTTCCGTGATAGCCGCCTCCCACGATCAGCGTGACACCCTCGCGAATTCCGAGCCCTTCGATCGAGCTGCAGACCGAGCCGCCGATTTCGACCGGGTGGAGTAGATCGATTCCGATCCGGAGCGACTCTGGAGCCTCGAACGCGACGACGTTCTCCGCCGCAAGCGGCCGATCGCTCGCGCCGCTCTCCCGGGGCAGGCGGGAGCCGTCGCCGACGAATGCGATCAGGCCCAGTGAGGAGAGCTGACCGCGTATCGCCTCTTGATTTTCGATGCAGTCGACGAAATGGCGGGCCTCATCGGTGGGGGGCTGCACGAGTGAGGCTTTGGCGATCGCGAAGAGCCGGTCGCAGAGCAGCCTCTCTGCCTCGCGCCCCAGGATCCGGCGACCGTTTGCGGGAAGCCCGACTTCCAGGCGGACTTCGACCCACTCTGGGGCCAAGACGGTCGCAGTTCTTTGCAGCACCTCCTGGCCGCCCGCGTCCACGAGCACCACACCGCTCTTGCCGCTGCCTTTTCGCTCGCCGCCAGATTTCGCGTCGTCGCGAGCCGCGCGGTGGACCCGCCGAGCCAGGAAGTCTTCGAAGGCCAGGCGCCTCACGGGATTGTCGAAGAGTTCTTCGGGCAGCTGCGCCAGGCTCTGGTCGACCCTCAATCGGAGCTTGGAGGGTGTCGCAAACGGATCTCCCTGCACGTGGTCGACGAAAAGCGTGAATGCGTCCAGCGCGAAGTCGCCCCGGATCTCGTGGTAGGCGTTGTAGCTCCGGCCGTCGATTCGATTCAGGATCTGGCGTAATTCATCGATGTTCGACATTTGAAGCCGCCCCCTCTTGCGCACGCGTCACATCTACAGCGAAACTGACGCAGGATAGGGGATCCGCTCGTTCTTCTCTGGAGATCGCGGTCCGGTCAGATGGGGCCGGATGCGATCGGTCGAACTAGAGATGGGGCGGCCGGGAAATCAAAAGAGAGGGTTCGAGCGTGACGCTGAACGAGTTGGGAAGCCTGGGCGAGTTCATGTCTGGGCTCGCGGTCGTGGTCACCCTGGTCTATCTCGCAATCCAGATCCGGCACAACACGCGGGCCGTGCGATCGAGCATGCATCAGGACATGGTCGAGTCCACCTTGCGAATCGCAGAGAGCCTGAGCGACAACGCGGACATCGCCCGGATCGTCCTCAAGGCCGATGAAGGCTACGACAACCTGACGAAAGAAGAGCTGATCCGATTCGAAGCCTACGCGGAGCGGGTGTTCAGTAATTTCGAGAGTGTCTTCTACAGCTATCGGAATTCGATGCTCGAAGAGGATCTCTGGGAATCGTGGGAGTCGTCTTATCTGGCCGACATCTCGCGCGACGCGATGCGTCGTTTCTGGCATGAGGAGCGCCCCCTGCACCTTCGCGACTACATGGATTTCATCGAGCAGCACTATCGGACACATCCCCCCAGTAGTTCCTGAGGAGCGTGACGCTACGGCGGCAAGTTGAAGGCTTTCTCCGTTAGTCGGTCAAGTTTCCATCCATTCGACGAGGTCCTTCGCCGCCGAGTCTCGGAAACCCCGGTACCAGTCGAAACGCTCGAGTGCCTGACGCAGCGCGCGCTCTCCGGTGGGCACCGGATTCGCGCGGAAGAATTTCGCGACTTCGCGCTTGTACTCGTTCGTGAGCAGTGCGGGTGTCATTTCGACCAGGTAGCTACACATGTGCGGGGGAACCCTTTTCCGGATTCGATCCCAGCGGTGCTGCATGAATTCCCAGGTGCGTTCGCGCGCCGTGGAGTTTGCGAAGAGGCGCATGAACAAGAAGGCCACATCCTGGGTCGCAACTGAATCGGTCAGCGCAAAGGTCAGGGTTCTGTCGATCAGTTTCTCGTCGCGAAAATCTCCCAGCGCGAGCAGGAAGCGGCGCTTTTCCTGTGCGCTTTCAGATGTCATTGCAGCATCGACGAAGCGGCGGTGGAGGGCTGCGTCCCCCTCCCGCGCGCCGAGTGAGACGACTGCATCTGCGAGATTCGCATCGATCGAGCGGCGGTTGGTGAGATAGCGATCGCATTGGCGATGCGAGATTTCGAGGGCGTGGGGCGACTTGGCGATGCCGCCGACGATGCCCAGCAGGACCGCGCGCGTCAATCGAATCTCGTCGGGTTCATGAGCGGCTGGCTTCCATCCCAGTTGTGCGAAGGGTCCTTCGAAGTGGTCGAGCAACCACGACTGCATCGGGGCGCTGCAATCCGGTGCCGCGTCCGGAATCAGCGAGTTTGTGATGAACGACAGCGGTTTGCGAAGCGTCGCGAGCACGTCGGCGTCGGATTCGCGCGCAAAGCCGCCGGCCAGGTCGAGCATTGATCCGACGCTCGCTTGCCCCGCTCGCACCAGCGCCCATTGATGGTCGATCAACCCCATCCGCTCGACGGCTTGGAGCGATCCAAGTGATCTGGACAGTCGGCGGATCTCGTCGGCATCGTGCAACGGGCGGAAGAATCCACCCTCCTCCGCATTTCCGTAGATGAAACGCGGAATGTGTTTCAATGCCATGCGGTCCCTCGCACCGCTCAGCAGACGCCGTTCGAGTTTTCCTCGCCCGCCCCGCCCGCCACCGATTCGACCCACCCAGGGGATCGGCCAGCGGGTGAGCGGTTTTTGGGATCCCGCGCGTTTGCGCGCGGGTTGTTCGAGGAAACGCCGCTGGTGAAACTCGATGACCGGGCGGCCTGCGGACTTCGAGCGTCGGATCTCGACGACCGGATAGCCTTCCTGCTCGATCCAGGGTCGAACGAGGGGGCCCACTTCTTCACCCGACGCTTTGGAAAGTGCGTCCCACAGATCGGCCGCGACGGTGTTGCCTTCTTTGTGCTTGCGGATGTAGGCGCGAACGCCTCGGCGGAATGTTGCAGCGCCGAGGTAGCGCTCGATCATGCGGACGACGGCGGCTCCCTTTTCGTAGGTAATCCGATCGAAATTTTCGTCTGCTTCTTCGGGCGTGCGCACACGGCAGTAGATCGGATGTGTGTGCCGGAGCGCGTCGAGTTCGAGTGCGGAGGCCGTCCCGTGTTGGAAGTCGAGCCACATCTTCCACTCTGGCTTCCAGTCGTCGAGGATCGCGAACGCCATCCAGGTCGCGAACGCTTCGTTGAGCCAGAGATCATCCCACCACGCCATCGTGACGAGATCGCCGTACCACATGTGGGCGAGTTCGTGGCAGATGACCTCGGCCGCTCTCTTCTTCTCGTTCAGCGTGGCGCTCCTGGCATCAATCAGCAGCAGGGTCTCGCGAAAGAAGATCGCGCCGGCGTTCTCCATTGCGCCAAATTCGAAGTCGGGCACCGCTACGAGGTCGAGCTTCGAATAGGGGTAGGGGAGGCCGAAGTAGTGTTCGAGGCGCTGCAAACACTCGCGCGCCGCCTCCAGGCCGAACGACGTCTGCGCTCGCTTCCCGGGTGTGTGCCAGATGCGAATCTGGGTCGGGCCCAGTGAAACGGGTTTCGAGGCCTGGAGATCCCCAACGGCGAGGGCGATCAGGTAGGTCGAAAGCGGCGGTGTTTGCGCGAAATGAACGGTCTTGCGGCCGTCCGCGCGTCGCTCGGTCCTGCGCACCTGCCCGTTGGAGATCACCTTGTTGGCAGCGCTGGTCGTGACCGAGATGGTGAAACGCGCTTTCATTGCCGGCTCGTCGAAACACGGAAAGAATTTGCGCGCGTCCGCGGCTTCCAACTGCGTAAACGCGTAACGGCGATCGCCCACCGAGACGCCGTAGAGCCCGCAAAGGTCCTTGCGCAGCTTTCCCGCGAAGCCGAGGCGCAAGACGGCCGGACCTGCGGGCACGGGTTTGTCGAATTCGACCGCGATCATCCCGGTTGCGGGGATTTTCTTCACGCGCCCGCGGCGGACCCGGCCCGCGATTTCGATTCTCGGCCTCGACACCCTCAGGTCGACGGCGTGAAGACGGATGGAGCGGCGGCTCTTGTCGAGCTCGATCTCGAGCGCGACTTCGCCACGAAACGCGCTGCTCTGCTGCGGGTCGACTTCGACGTGGACGTGCACCCGCCGGGGTCGGACGCCGGGGTCGAGTCGGTAGCGAGGTGTGCGGGGGGCCATGATTCGTTCAGGTTCGAGTTGGAGTTGCGTTCGCGCGACGCTTGATGATTGCGCTCATGAAATTCCTCGCAATGACTGCCGGGCATCGTATCACTTTTGGCGCACATCGCGGATCGAGCCCGTCGCCTTTGTTGCGCGTTGGCCTTCGGCCAAAGCTATGCGGCGGTGCACGGCCCATTCTGGGCCGCACTCCTGGCTGCGCGTTGACCTTCGGCCAAAGCTTATGCGGCGTCGCGCAACCCCATTCTGGGGTCGCGCTCCTAGCCAACCGGGCGATTCTCGATCCACCCGTGTATGATCGCCATGCTGTGATCTGCGCGCCGTCGCCGCGAATCGCAGCTCCCCCCCCTGGGCACTCAGCTGCAACGAATAGCGATGGGGGGTATCGATGGCCGGCGTTCCGAGAGAGCAGTGGACGAGCAAGCGCGGGTTCATCCTGGCTGCGATCGGATCCGCGGTCGGACTCGGCAACATGTGGCGCTTCTCCTACCTCGCCGCCGAGAATGGGGGCGCCGCGTTCGTCATCCTCTATCTGGCGGCCACCCTGATCGTCGGACTTCCGGTGCTGCTGGCCGAACTCGTTCTCGGCCGGGGATCGCAGAAGAGCCCGATTCAGGCGCTCGCCCACTACGGGGGACGCCTGTGGAAACCGTTGGGGCTGCTCTTCGTTGCCACGGGCCTCCTGATCCTCTCCTACTACGCGGTAATCGCGGGTTGGGCGGTGCGCTACGGGTTGACGGCAATCACATCGGGCTTCGATTCCAATGCTGCAGAGCGTTTTGGGGAGGTGGCCTCGGGCGGAGACGCCTTCGCTTATCACGTGGCGTTCATGGCGCTCACGATCTTCGTCATCATCGGAGGCGTAAGCCGCGGCATCGAGCGGACCTGCATGGTGCTGATGCCGCTGCTCTTCGCGCTCATCGTCGGCCTCGCCCTCTATGCGGCGACGTTGGGCGGCGCCGGTGCGGGCTACGCGTATTATCTCGCGCCCGATTTTTCGAAGCTGCTGTCTCTCAACGTTCTCAAGGACGCCACCGGCCAGGCGTTCTTCAGCCTCAGTCTCGGTATGGGGGCGATGCTCACCTTCGCGAGCTATCTCACTCGCGATGTCAACCTGCCGAGAGCGGCGGCGATCATCGCCGGGGCCGACATCGCAATCGCCTTCGTCGCCGGATTGGTGGTGTTCCCGTTGATCTTCGCGCTGGATCTCTCCGCCGATGTCAGTGCGAGCACGGTCGGAGCGCTCTTCATCACGCTCCCGAAGGCGTTCGCCGAGATGGGTGCCGTGGGGCGCGGCGTTGGCATTCTCTTTTTCGCAGCCCTCATTGTCGGCGCTTTGACATCCGCGATCTCACTGCTGGAGGTCGTGGTGAGTTCCGCAATCGACAATTTCGGCTGGCCGCGCCGTCGGGCGGGCATCTTGCTGGGCATCGTGATCACGGTTCTCGGCGCACCCTCCGCGTGGAGTACAGATATTCTTGGAGCCATCGATCAGATCGCCAACAACATTCTGCTTCTCGGAGGCGGTCTGGCGCTTTCGATTTTCGTGGGATGGGTGATGGCCGGTCCGATCGAAGAAGTGAGTGCGGGTACGTCAGGCGTTTCCTGGTTCGGAAGCTGGCGAAATCTGCTTCGCTATGCGGTGCCCGCATTCCTGTTCTTCGTCCTGGTTTACGACGCGATCCCGAGCACCTTCAAGACGATCGCCAATCTTTTCTAACAGCTGCCAGCCAGGAGCGGAGCCCCAGGCTGGGGCTTTGCGACGCCGCATAGCTTTGGCCGAAGGCCAACGCGCCGCCAGGAGCGGAGCCCCAGGATGGGGCCGTGCACCGCTGCATAGCTTTGGCCGAAGGCCAACGCGCCGTTACACCGTGACGATTCGAGTCCCGCAGGGTATCGTCCCGCCCGGAGCCCGGTCGGATGGGGCCGATGGGTCTGCTCGTTGCTCGCGTCGCCAGACCCACGAGATGGAGGAGCTCCGTGTCCGAACAATCCCGCATTCCGAAAGCCGCCTGGCTCCCCCTGGTTTCCGGACTCAGTTGGTTGTGGATCGCCCCGGGGCACGGGATTTTTTTCACACTGCTGACCGCACTGCCGGGATCGCTTCTGCTGGGATCGGGCGTCGCGCAGCTGATCATGCCAGGGGATCGGCGGATTACCCACTACGCGGCGCTTGGCGGTCTGCTCGGGGTGGTCATCGCGCTCCCCGCGTTCTTCGCGATCGGTTTCTGGGCGGGCCTGTTGTTGATGGGTCTTTCGGCTTGGAGTTTTACGGCTGCGGGCGCTCACTCGCTGCTAGTGGAATCCCCCGCCGACGGCGTACCCGCGGCGATTCCGGCGATCCGGTTGTCGGCGGAGATTGCCGCTGACGAAGCGATGCTGGCGTCGGTGATGCCCTTTCTTCCGATTCCCGCGCGAGGTGAGGCGGCGCGCATCAACGCCGAGATGTCGGCTGCGCGGGAACTCTTCGAAGAGAAAGGTTGGCTCGAAAAACCCGCGGCTTACCACGGTGTGCCGCCCCAGTTGGATTCACCGACGCTGCGCGGGGCACACGTCTGGGGGATCGATTACGAACAGCTCACTTTCGAGAGCGGCTTCGAGCCCCACGCGGATGAGCCCGGACGAGATCGCTGGCTCTCCTACCGAGACAATCGGACCGCCCGCGCCTGGGTGATGCGTCACCGCGACGCCAACCGGCCCTGGTTGGTCTGCATTCACGGTTACCAGATGGGCCGCGCGGGGATCGACCTGCTCGCGTTCCCGCCGGATTGGCTCCACCACGGGCTCGGCTTGAATCTCGTGCTTCCGGTTCTTCCGCTCCACGGTGCGCGCAAGATCGGCCGCAGGAGCGGCGACGGTTTTCTCGCCGGCGACATACTCGATTGTGCACACGCCGAGGCACAGGCGGTCTGGGACATCCGGCGGATCCTCAGTTGGATTCGCGCCCAGTCGGAAAGCAGGATCGGCGTATTCGGCCTTTCATTGGGGGCCTACAACGCAGCATTGTTGTCCACTCTCGACGACGACCTCGCGTGCGCAATTGCGGGCATCCCCCTCGTCGATATCCCGGACGCGATGGTTCGACACGGTCTGCTTTCCGCGATGGGCGGTCCAGGGCTCGAAAACCTCGACGCCGCTCGCATGGCCGAAATCATGAGGGTGGTGTCTCCTCTCGCCCTCGAATCCCAGGTGCCCGTCGACCGCCGCTTCGTGTTCGCCGCAGTTGCCGACCGACTCGTGCCGCCCGAGCAAGCGGGCCGACTCTGGGAACACTGGGATCGTCCGCGGATCGAGTGGTACCAGGGGGGCCACATGACATTCCGCGCTCACCCGAACGTCCGCCTACTCGTCGAAGAAGGCCTGCGCTCCGCCGCACTCACGCTCTAGAGGCACGGCCCCAGAATGGGCCGTGCACCGCCGCAAAGCTTTGGCCGAAGGCCAATGCGCTGCCAGGAGTGCGGCCCAGAATGGGCTGTGCACCGCCGCAAAGCTTTGGCCGAAGGCCAATGCGCTGTTAGACCGCGGTGTCGTCTGCGTTGTTTGCATCTCGACGCGCGTTGCGTCGCCGCGCGAGTTCGTCGATGGTCTTCGCGTGCGCTTCGCGGGTCAGCGGATAGCGGGTTGCGACCGCGATCGCGAGCAGCAGGATCCCCATCGGGACCAGTGACGTCATCACCCGGATCGAAAACAGAGCCGTTTCTGACTGGTCGACCCGATCGAGACCCCCCTCGAAACCCGAAAGCTCCAGCGCGAAAGCCATCAAGAGCACCGCGGTCGCGCCGCCGATCTTGCGAAGGAAGGTGAAGAAGCCGACGTACATGCCCTCGCGGCGTTCGCCGGTTTCGAGTTCATCTTCGTCGATCACATCCCCGAGCATTGCCCAGGGCATCAGCTCCGCGACCGCGTATCCGATCGCCGCAAGAGGGGGCACGGTGAACAGGACCCACCTCGGCCAACTCGTATCGCCGAAGAAGAGCGCAACTTGAATCACGGCCCACCAGGCCGCGCCTGCGATGAAGATCGAGCGCTTGTCGCGCTTCTTGGCGACCGCGAGCCAAACCGGAAGCGACAGGATCACGATCACGAGAAAGAGTGCCAGGGTTGGCGCGAAATCCGCTTCTCGCCCGATCAGATACGCGAAGTAGAAGAGCAACATGGCGCCGATCAGGTCGACTGCGACGCGCGCCAGAATGTAGAGGGCCATCAGGATCTGATACGTGCGATGGGTGGCGAGTGCACGCATTGCGTCGAGGAAGCTCGGCGAATCGCTGCGGGCTTCGATCGGGCGTTCGAAACTCACCGCGTAGACCGCAAACCAGGGGACGACCAGCCATACCGCGGTCAGGGCTGTCGTGTAGGTCCACGCCGATGCGTCGCCCCCGAGCGCGTCGACGACCGACTTCATTCCGACTGCCGCGAGGGTTCCGAGCACGGCCGCTATCGAGCGAAACGTATTCAGCGAGGTCCGTTCGTCGTAATCCGTTGCCATCTCGGGTAGTAGCGCGAGATAGGGAACGGAGAGGCACGTCATCGAAAGGCTCAGTCCGATGAAGACCAGCGCGTAATAGGCGAATCTCGCGTATTCCGAAGCGAAGGGAGCGCTCCACCACATCAGCGCAAAGAAGAATCCGAAGGGCAGGGCGCCGATCAGGAAGTAGGGGCGCCTTCGTCCGCTGCGCCAGCGTGTCATGTCCGAGAGTCGTCCCATTCCCGGATCCGTGAATGCGTCGATGATGCGTGCGATCCAGATCACGAGCCCCGCGAGGTACGGGCTCAACCCGCCGTGGTCGATCAAGAACTTCAGGTAGAGGAGGGAGACGGCCGAGATCACGATGTTGACGGTGTGATCCCCGATCGCGTAGACGGTCTTGCCGCGTGTGGAGAGTCGTTTTTCGTCGGAACTCAGCGGCAACGAAGTCACTCCTCGCCCGGGGCATTTCATCGGTCTGGCTCATCGATCTGAGCACCTGCGCCAGAGCACTGTGCCACGAGAACCTATCGAATGTTACGCGACCTTCTCGTGGCGAAAGAGCACTGCACGGGTATCTTCGCCCAATGGCGCGGGATGCAAAGCGGCGCACCCGAGACCAGGTGCTGCTGCACCTCAAGCGGAAGGGACCGCAGACCGCCTCGGCGCTCGCCAGCCGGATTCGCGTCACGCCCGTGGCGGTGCGCCAGCATCTCTACAGGCTGTCTGAAGAAGGACTGGTGGCATTCGACGACGACCGCCACCGGGTCGGAAGGCCACGACGCGTCTGGCGGCTCGCACCCCGCGCCCAGGCGGAATTTCCCAACGGGCATTCCGATCTCGCGATCGAACTCATCGATGCGATGGAGCGCACCTTCGGCGCAGAGGATCTCGATCGACTCGTCGCCGCGCGCACGCGCGCCCAGCTGAAGCGCTACCGAGAAGTGCTGCCATCGCGCGATGCTCCGATCGGAAAACGCGTTGCCGCGCTCGCCAAACTTCGTCGCGAAGAGGGCTTCATGGCGGAGTGGTCGAAGCAGCGAGACGGAACGCTGCTGCTCGTGGAAAATCACTGTCCGATCTGTGCCGCCGCCGCCGTTTGCCCGTCGCTCTGCCGAGACGAGCTCTCGGTCTTCAAGGCTTCGATCGGGAAGGGGGTTCCCGTCGAACGCGTCGAATACATTCTTGCGGGTAGCCGCCGCTGCGCGTATCGAATCGGACGCGCTTCCGACACATGAACGAGACGCTGGGTTTCAGATCTTGAAGTGAGATCGGATGAAGCGCAGAAAGAGAGAATCGGGTAGGAAGCGCCTGCCGAAAGCGGTGCCCAGCGAATCTGGGGCCCACCGCGTAGCGAACCTTCGGCCATCGAGCGGTCAGTGCGCGCTCGATGGTGCGCGCCACGACTTCCGGTCCCGGCGCTTTTGGCAACAATTCGCGGATCACCTTTTCGCAGCGCAGGATCCGTTCGCCGTACGCGGAGCCTCGGTGATCGCCAAAATCCATCGCGTCGTTGAAGTCCGTGTTGATGTCACCCGGCTCGACGAGGGATACCTTGATGCCAAACGGGTGCAGCTCGTTGCGCAGCGCGAGGCCGAGCGCATCGATTGCACCCTTGCTGGCGGAGTAATGCGCCTGAAAGGGGATTGGTGCGTGCGCGGCGAGCGAGCTGACGATCACGATGCGGCCGCGCCGGGCCTCGCGCATGCCGGGGATCCCCGCGCGCAGGGTTCGAAGCGTGCCGAAGAAGTTGGTGTCGAATTGCGCCTGGGCGTCCTCGATGCTGAGTTCCTCGACGCTGCCGTAGACCCCGTAGCCCGCATTGCAGACCATCGCGTCGAGCTGCTTCAGCTGGCTCGCGATCTGGGCGAAACCCGCGATCACGGACTCTTCGCTGCGGACGTCCATCGCGATCCAATGAATCGCCGGGGCGCCCGCGCCCAGCGAGCTGGGGTCTCGACTGGTTCCGAAGACTTCGAAGCCCCGCGCCAGCAGATGCTCGGCGGCCGCGGCGCCGATGCCCGATGATGCGCCGGTGATCAGGACGGATGATTTCAAGGGTCGACTCACTCTCGCAATTTGCAAATCGATCCTAACATCGAACTCCCCGGTTCCATCAGTGAGAGGCCCGCTTTGACCGACTTCCGCACCGCGACTTTTCTTCTGCTGGCTGCGATCGCGCTCGCCTGTACGCAATCGGAGTCTCCGCCGGATGCCCCGCTCGATGTGCCCGAGACGCTCTGGGTCGAGATTGCGGGCGAGCCCTTCGAGCTGGAACTCGCTCTCGACGGTGCTACCCGCCACCTGGGGCTTTCCGGCCGCCTCTCGATCGAACCCAACGGCGGCATGCTGTTCGTGAGTACGGTCGAGCGACCCTCAGGCCATGGTGATGCGGGATTGTCCGATCCCGATCGACGTCGCGTTTCTCGACTCTTCGGGCGAGGTGTTGGCAATTCACGAGATGCGACCGGAGCTGCCGCGTCGGCCCGCTGAAAGCCAGCGCGAGTACGAATCGAGGTTACGGATATACGACAGCGGCGTCCCCGCGGGGTTTGCGATCGAGACTGCGGGGGGCCGGTTGGACGAAATCGGCCTCCAGGTGGGCGATCGCGTGGTCTTCGACATCGCCCGCACGCTGGATCTCGCCCGCCGCGTCGAAGACCAGCAGCGCTGACGCGCGAGTCTGGGCGCCCAGCGACCTGAGCGGGGGATCCCTTCGACCGATAAAGAGGGGCAGCAAGCGGGGCGGCCTCACAATTCGAGGCGGGTCGCAATCCCCACAATTCCATCATTTTCTCAGTGTTGAGCCCGGGGCGATTGCGGTACTCTCGCCCGTTGCTGGGCTCGGGGGATGGGAGAGGGGTTGCCAAGGGGTGGCGGCCATCCAGCCAAATCAATCAGGAGCATCGAGATCTCAATGAGTGACGTTTCGCTTGCGTCTCCAAAACGCGTGCGCCAGACGTTGAACGTGGACGAGATCGTCAAGGAGATCGGGCCCGACTTCGAGCCGAGCCGGATCATCTATTGGAGCGATCTGCTGGCTTCCGCGTTTATCGGCTGGGCGGCGCTTGTGTTTGGCGCGAAGGCGCCCTTCGGTTCGCCGCTACACGTGATTGCGACCGTGGTCGCAATCTTCGCGGTACTGCGCGCCGGGCTGTTCATCCACGAACTCGCCCATCTCAAGCGCGGGCAGATCCCGGGCTTCGAGTTGGTCTGGAACCTCATCGTAGGCATTCCGTTCATGGGCCCGAGCCTGATGTACGTCGGCTCGCACATGGCTCACCACAAGCGAACGGGCTTCGGCACCCACGACGATCCCGAGTACGCCCCGATCGCCCACTGGAGCCGGCCGCGGATCGCAGCCTTTGTATTGATGGCTGCTCTGATTCCATTCGTTCTGCCGCTGCGCTGGGCCATCCTCGGCCCGCTCTCCCGGCTCTTCCCGCGGATTCGGCGGTTCGTCGTCGGCAAACTCTCGACACTCGCGATCAATCCCCACTACGTCCGCCCGATGCCCAAGGGCGAGCAGCTCAAACGCTGGAATGCCCAGGAAGCGGGTGCCGCCGTGTTTTTCTGGGCGGTGTTCGGCGCGGTGATGGCCGGCTGGACCCCGATCGAATGGATCGTCCAGTGGTGCGTCGTCGTCGGTGGTGTTCTCGCGGTGAACCAGCTGCGAACGCTCGTCGCGCATGGCTACGAGAATGAGGGCGAGCAGATGGACACCGAGGCGCAGCTGCTCGACTCCATCAATCTGCGCGGCTGGCCGGTCCTCACGGGCTTGATCGCACCGGTCGGGCTCCGTTACCACGCCCTGCATCACTATCTTCCGTTTCTCCCCTACCACAGCCTGGGGCTCGTTCACCGGCGATTGATGGCTGAGCTGCCGCAGAACGCGCCTTACCGAGCGACGGTAAGGGACGGCGTCGGTACGCTCCGCGGGCTCTGGCGAAACGCGGCGGCCCCGCCTCGGGAGAGCTTCAGCGCAAGTCCCGTTGCCAGAGGATCCTGAGTAGTAGGGGCCAGCCGAAGATGAACGGGTAACGGCGCTGCCGCTCGCTCGGGACGATCTTCTTCCCCGTGTGCCGCTCCAGCTTCCAGAGCACGTAGGGCAACCAGTCGCCGAAAGTCGCGGCGGTCTTGAGCAGCTGAACGGCGTAGACCAACTTGGCCAACACGCGCAGCCGGCTCCAACCCCGCCTGGTCCACGCCTTCGAGTCGGCGGGTAGGATCGCTTCGATCTCGCCACCCTCGTCGCGCACCTCGGCACCCATTCTCGCGAGCACGGCCCGCGCCGCGCGGTCGTACCGTTCGGGATCCGCTTCGTAGATGCTTTGGATGGTTCCCGGAGCCTCGGGCCGAAGCTCCGCCGAGTAGGTTCCCCGCAGCACCTGCAGCCAGAGAGTGGCCGCCGTGAATCGGATCGATCGATTCGGTTGAGCCGATTCGTTCTCGCTGGGAAGCTCGTAGAGAGTTCGAGCGACTGCAGTGACGGTCGATGCCGCAACGGCGTCGACTACCGCTTCGCACGCGGCGGTGTCGCGCAGATGAACGGCCAGCGCGGGCTGACAGAAGCGCGCCCAGATCCCCGAACGCAACCCGCCGGGTTTTGCGCTGCGCTCGAAGTCGCGCATCGAGACTACTGCGTACTTGCAGCGCAGTGCACCGAGCTCTGAATCGATCTCCAGGTAGAAGACGTTTGGTGGCAGTGCCGCGTTCGCCCAGGCGAGCAGGCGTGAGCGGTAAGCGTCGCGGTACGTGTCGACGAGTACGTAGAAGTCGAGCACCCCTTCGCTCGTGTTTCGGCGAAGACAGGAGCCGTAGAAGAGAACGGCCGCGACAGCGCTGCCGTGGCGCCGCAGGATCTCATCCGTCAGCTGCGCGGCGGCAGCGGGTGCGGGTTGGAGGAGTTCGGCTCTGACGAACTCCTCGAGATCGGGGGCCGGCGCGCCCACCGACCCCTCAGGCGCGAACGAAGCGGATACGCCGGTCGCCAGTGATGCGGACAATTTCGCCGCTCCGCGGCGGGATGATCTCTCCGTCGACGGTAAATCCAGCGTCGAGCCGGAGTTCTACTTCCTTGGCATTGCGGCTCGTATAGCCCGGTTCTGTCTTCACGAACGCAGGGGGCTTGCCGCAGAGGATTCCGGGCGCAGCCAGGGCGATGTGCTTGCTGCCGCTGGCCACCGAGGTGAACCGAACCGGCGCTTTCTCCTGTCCCCAAAATGGGTTGGCCTTGAGGAACAGGCGCTGCAGGCTCGATGCGATGAGCAGCGTGAACTCTCCGCCATCCATGTGTTCACCGTCGAGCAGGACCTGGGCCTTGTCGGGCATGAGTACACCGTCTAGGCGCCCAAAGATCGCGCGCACGAGCAATCCCGCAGTCACCATGCCCGCGCCGAGGGAGCCCTGGCTCCTACCGCTCGGAAAGAGGCTGTGGGTGAGGTCGATCGCGCGATGAATCATGCCGGCACCGAAGAAGAATCCATAGTGGATCCGGCGATCTCGCAGCGTTTCGACGCGCAGCAGCGGGCGGTCGACCAGTCGGTCTTCGAGTCGCCCCGCTCGAATGTCGTCCAGCAAGCGCTTCAATCCCTTGACGGGGTTGCGGTGCGCGCCGATATCCATCGCAGTCATGTTCGTACGTCCACCCCGTAGCGGCGCCACCATCGGAATGTTCGGGAAATCATCGGTGGTCAACATCTGCGTCAGCGTATATTGGAGTGTGCCGTCGCCCCCGTTGACCGCGAGCAGTTCGACGTCCTGGCGCGCGAGGCTCGCCAGGGCTTCGGGGACCGCTCGAACGCTCGTCGTCTCGATATGGGAGACTTCCGGATAATCCTTCAGCATCTGAAGGGATTCGCCTCACCTGGGGATTGCTCCGGCCAGCGCGGAGATTGTTCACTAAGCCAATTCGCACGGACTAAGCTCCTAAGATCCTAGTTTCCGGTTTGCGTAACTTTCGGGGGGAGGGGATTCGTATATGTGATCGTCGTGATGCCGGAACCCTTTATCACAGTCTCCGGGGTGTGCTGCCCCACCAGCAGTCTGACCTCAAACGACGCGCGCGCCCACACTCGGTGTGGACGCAGGCGGAATGATAACAGGAATCTAAACGGTTGGGGGATCGCCTCCAGTGGATTGATATCGGCCAGTCGCGGGCCGGTCTGAATCACGCCCTCGAGCCCGACGCTGCTGATTCGCAATTCCGCAGGTGTAGGGTAATCCCTACTATTGCCGATTGAAGAATCGACCCCATCCAGCTCGAAGTCGCTGGTTTGATAGAGCAATTTGCCGTCGCGCGCGACCGCCAACCAGCGCTCGCGCTCGCCAGACGGTGCTGTCCGGTCCGTGACGTAAATGGACGGCTCAGCGCCGCCCGTGGACGAGAATTCGATTCTCCGCAGCGCGAGGTCCGCCTCGCTTTCTTCCATCCAGGTGTGGGTGATCGTGATCGTTCCGCGCACAGAAGCGGGCTCGTCCATTCCCTCGAGCCAGATGGTTCCCGTCACCGGGGTTCCCAATTCCAGCAGGTCGAACGGGTAGGGGTCGTTCTCAGCCTCTGGCCATCCCACCGGTCCCTTCGGCGAGTATTGAAACGCGACGCGGATCCCGCGTTTCGTGCTGTCGTATTCCAGCCGGTGCACCGCAGCGCTTTGATCGAAGATGCTCGATCCGATCTCGATGCGATCGCCTTTCGGGCTCAGCGTCCAGCGCTTCTTGCGCCGGCCGTTGCGAAACTCGGTTCGCTTTCCGTTCGGATCGATGAGTTGCCAGGTCGCGATCGCGGTTCGATCGCCGGGACCTTCGTTGGTGATCAGGAACCGGGCGAAGAGGTGATGGTCCGAGTCGAAGTGGGCGACGATGTTCCAGTACTCAGACGCGGTGTCGCTATCGCCGAGATGCGACAACCGGTCTCCGCGTGCGGATGCCATCGCGGCCAGCGGTGCGAGCAGGACGGCGGCCGCGAATCCGCGGGCCAGCCATCGCCTTCGATGGAGCCGTCGGCCCCGGCACCGCGCGGGTTCTGGTGCGCTTGTTCGCAAGCTCAATCGACACCCTCGAGATTCTGCTGCGATTCGACCGACTGCTGTTCCGGCTCCGATTGAGACGTCTCGTCCCAGGCTTCGATTCGAATTCCGCGAGACTTCTCGAACAGCGCCTGCAGGATGCGCTCGATGTGAAATCCCATACAGACGACGGTCCAGATCGCGACCATCACCATCCCGAGATCCGGTCGCCCGCCGAGGGTTCCCACGCTGAGCAACAGCAGGTTCGGGTTGCGGCGGGCCGTGATCGTGCGAAAAAGCGTATCGATCGGCCGCCAGCAGTGGGTTTCGATCTCGAACGCGAGGATGAAGATGCCCTCGAGCCCGCGCCCGAGCAGATAGCCCGCGATGACCACGATCGTGGCGGCGTCGACTCTCCCCGACGCAGCGAGGCCCCAAGCGAGGTACCAGAGGGGTGGATGGATCAGGTCGAGCGCGTGGTCGAAGATGTGTCCGAAGGGGCTCGAGGTCAACGTGACGCGCGCGAGCTTGCCGTCGACGGTGTCGAGAAACGTCATCAGCCAGCCGCACACCAACCCCAACGCGAATGAGCCCTTCCAGAAGAGCACCCCCGCGACCAGTGCGAGGATCCAACTCAGCGCCGTCACGGTATTGGGTTGGACCTGGGCGCGCGCCAGCACGCGCACGACGGCCGCCGCCGGGCGCGGCCAAAGCCACTTCGTGACCAGGTCGGTGGCGCCCTTGTAGGATGAATCGAAGATGCGGTCTTCGATCTCGCGGATCTTCTCTGCGCGAGCGGGGTAGATGTAGGGCGGGTCGTATTTGCGCAGCTGCGCGGAGTAGGCGGGTGCGAGGTCGCCCGGTGCGGCGAGTTGGATGTCGCCCGTGGACGCCTCCGCCTCGGTTGGCTGCTCGCCCTCTGCTGCGCGTCGCAAGCGGCGCAAGGCTTCGGCGGCGTGCTCGCAGTCCACGTGCGCGGCGACAGCGCCTCCCCAGCCGGCGTGTTGTTTGCGGTTCGCGACGAGAATCGTGTTGCTGGCCGCGAACAGACCCTTGACGAGCCGCTCGTCGAGAATTGCGTCGGATCGAACGATCATCACACTCGGCGCCTGCGGATCGCTCGGTTCTTCGCTCGCGTCGAGCGAGCGGATGGATTCGCAACCGGCTCTCGCGAGGAGGCGACGGTGGCGCTCAGAGGTGGTGAGCGACCAGATCTCGATGTCGCGAGCGCGCTCGTTTTCGATGATCCATGCCGAGGGAGCACTGCCAGCGGGGTACTGTGGCATCCGATTCCGCCGATGTTCGAGGGAGGCTTCGTGAGCGGCGGGCGAGAGTATCACAGGGCTAGGAGCTGGGTTAGCCTTGTCGCCCAGTCTGGTTGAGGGGACCTCTGATTCTGTTGGAGGGGCACCCCCGATTCTGTTGGAGGGGAACCCGCTGATTCTGTTGGCGGGGAACCCCCTTATCCCGTTAGAGGGAAAAAGCCCCGTTATTCTGTGAGAGAGGAAAGCCCGTGTTTTCTTTGGGGCATTTATCGGATCTTCACGCGACGCCCGTCGTCGTCAAGAATCCGCTCCAGCTGCTCAACAAGCGGTTCTTCGGTTGGATTTCCTGGCAAATCAAGCGCCAGCATTACCACCGCACTTCGGTCATCGACGCGTTGATGGACGATCTGAGCCAGGCGCCCATCGACCACCTGGTGGTGACCGGCGACTTGACGAACCTCTCGCTCGCTTCCGAGTTTGGGGCTGCGCGAGAGGGGTTGAAGCGGCTCGGCGATGCGCGGGACGTCTCGATCGTGCCGGGAAACCACGACGCCTACGTGCGCGTCGCGCAATCCAGATCGTGGAATCTCTGGTCGGACTATTTCGAATCCGACGAAGCGGAAACCGCCGCGGAGGCTTCCGATCCCCGAGATCGATTTCCCACGCTGCGGATTCGCGGCCCGCTGGCTGTGGTCGGGCTGTGTTCCGCGCTGCCTACACGGCTGTTCGATGCGAGCGGAACCCTGGGTGATGCCCAACTCGATCGCCTCGAACGCATGCTTCACGGCCTCGCCGAACGCGACCTCTGTCGGGTGATTTCGATCCACCATCCGATCACCGTCAGGTGCCACGCACACGCGGAGGTGGCTGAGGGATGCCGAGCCGCTCCGGGGTGTCATCGGTCGCGCGGGTGCCGACCTCGTCGTGCACGGGCACAATCACCGCACCTTGATCGCGGAGATCGCTGGGCCCGACGGCGCGATCCCGGTCGTCGGCGTGCGTTCGGCGTCCGACATCGGGCAAAGGCAGGAGCGCCGCGCCCAGTACCACGTCTACGAAATCGAGCGGAATAGCGGAAGCGACGGCCCGCGGTTTCGGATTGTGCTGCGAATCCGGGGGTTACGATCGCGACTCGGGTCGATTCTGCGCCGAGGGTGAGCGGGTGCTGGTGGGCTGACGGAACAATCGGGTGGGAGTGGCCGTCGCGGGTCGAATCCGCGCGCTCAATTCGCCGTTTCGCCTCGCGCCGACAAGATCTCCGATACCAGGGCGAGATCCGACGGTCGATCGACGTCGATCGCGGCTTCCGCGAACGGGAGCGGCACGGCGCGGATCCGGCAGCCGATCGCATGGGATGCGCGCTCGAGCGCTTCTTCGAGGCTGAGTCGGCGCAACGCGAAGAGCAACAAGGTCATTGGCCCGAAGGCGCGTGCGAGCCGCCACGGTTGCTTGCGGAAAGCCTCTGCTTTGACCCAGAATTCGGCCGCGCGCAGGGCTTGCTGCGATCGGAACGCAAAGAGATTGGCGCCCGAGTAGCCGCCATCGCGAAACCGCAGATAGGTTCGAGTGGTCGAGGGGTAGGCGGCTCGAAGCACCGATTCTGCCACGACTCCCACAACCAGATCGGCGTCCGATTGATCGGCGCACGCCGCGAAATGATCGATGATCTTCGGCGTCATCAGCGCGTGATCGGCCGTGGTGACGAGTACCCGATCTCCCTAGCGCGCCGTCGTTCAACGCGTCTTGCACGCTGCGGCTCGGCGACGGGCAGGCTCGCGTGGCAGCTGATCTCGCCGCGCCTCGAGTTCGCGGAGTTCGGCGACGGCTTCGAAAGCGTCCCGGGTCGTCGATACTCACCTCGATGCGATCGACGCTCGCCGAAGCGCGCAGGGCGCGAACGACGCGGACCAACATCGGCACCCCGACCACGTCGAGGAGGGCTCGGTGGGTATCGCCCTGGACTTCTGCGAACGGGTTTTCCGAGTCGCGACGACCGGCGAGTACGAGTGAATTGAACCCGTTCATGGAGAGCGGCCTCTGCGAAGCTCTGAGGGGGTCAGGATGCGGCGCGATCGGAGCGATCAGCGGCTTCGATCTCCGTGCATTTGCCGTCGGCGATTCGGTAGATCCGGTCGGCCACGTCCATCAGCGCCGGTTGGTGCGAGATCGCGAGTACGGTCGCGCGTCCGCGCAGCGCTTCGATGGCCGTCAGTACGAAGGCCTCGCTTTCCGGATCGAGGGCCGTCGTCGCCTCATCGAAGACCAGCAACTTTGCGCCGTGAACGAGCGCGCGCGCGATCGCAATCCGCTGCCGCTGGCCGCCCGAAAGTCGCATGCCGCGCTCGCCCACCGAGCAGTCGACACCTTCCGGAAGTTCTGAAACGAAACCCCACGCGCCGGCATCTCGCAGTGAACGTTCGATGTCTTCCGGCGTCAGGCTCGGATCGCCCAGACTCACATTCTTCGCCACGCTGTCGTGCAACATGAGAACTTCCTGGGGGACGTATCCGATCAGCTGTCGCCACTCGTGAAGGTCGACTTCTCCGAGCGCAACGCCGTCGATGTAGACATCGCCGGTGGTGGGTCGCACCAGCCCCATGATGAGATCCGCGGTGGTCGTCTTGCCCGATCCCGAACCACCCACGATTGCGGTGATCTTTCCGGCCGGAACCGAAAACGAGAGGCCGTCGAGCACGACTGCATCTTCGTAGGCCATCCGCACGTCTCGGACTTCGAGGCCCTCCTTCAAGGTCGGCGTGGCCCCGGTAGTCATCGTCTCACCGTCGGCGGCCGCGGCATCGATCATCTCGCGCATCGACCAGAGCGCACTCGCCTCCGTGATCGTCTGCTGGTAGCGGCGCTGCATCTTGTTGGAGCTCGTGTTCGTTTTGATGAAGAGCGCCGCGAGTAGGAGCATCTCCGCAAATGGCGTTCCCAACCAGATCACGACGAAGACCATGACGCAAAGAGAAGTGACGAGGATCGGCTCCTGGATCGAGCGCAGGGCCTCGCGGCTGAATACGCGCCGGCGGAGTGCTTTGTTGAGTTGAGCCGTGTCGCTTTCGAGCAGCGGCTCGATCAGCGACTCGCGTCCGGTTGCTTTGAGCAATTTCACGGCCTGGAGGCTGTCGATCACCTGGGTGAGCAGGGACTTCAGGAATATGGTCTGCTTGGCCCCGGCCCTGCCCGACATGTTGACCAGTTGGTGGAGTCCGCCCAGCGTAATGATCGCCGCTGCGGCTGCGCCGATCGTGATCGGTATCGAGATCGTGAACGCCAACCCGAGGTAGACGAGGCATTCGATCAGGTGCCCACAGACCTGGGCCATGTGTTCGAAGGCAGTGGATGCGCGCTGGGCTTCGGTTGCGAGGGCGTTTGCGGCGCCACCGGTTCGAAGTCGTGTGAAGTGGCTCCATCGCGCGGCCATCAGCGTCTGAAGCATCTCGAGCCTCAGATCGGTGGCGATCTTGGCCACCGTGTAGCCGACCTGACGCTTGGCGAAGAGGATGATGCCACCCTTTGTCCAGAACAAGACCGCGACGATCGGGAGCAGTACCTGCAGTGACGGCTCGAGGCCGAGGGATGCGAGCACGTTGTCGACGGTTTCGCCCAGCGCGGAGGTGTCTGCGGATTCCGAACTGGGGGCGTCCGAAGATCCCCGCATGGCGATCGCCAGGACGGGCAGCATCGCCGAGATTCCGATGCCGTCGAGCAGTCCGCCGAGCAGGATGCAAAACAGCACCAGCAGGCTTTGCGCGCGGTACCGGCTGGCGAAGTAGCGGAGAATTCTCACCGTTGGCTCTATAGCTTATTCGCCCCGGCAGATCGCGAGACGGCCTCCCCCCGGGGTTGAGAGCGCTCGTTCGATCTGATTCCGCCCACGGGCCTCGCGCTGGAACTGCGCCGGCCGTGGTCTCTAGCTACCCGATCTGGAACCGACCGGTCGGTCTGTCGACCTCGAGGTATCCGGGTGGTTGTCGGGTTGCAAGAAGTGTCCGCGCACGGCGGCGAGATCTTCGGGCGAATCGATTTCCGCCCACCAAAGCCCTTCGATCGATGTGGTTTGGACCTCGATCTTCTGGGCCAGTTCGTTTACGACGGAGAGGTACCAGTTGCTCAACGACTCCGGCCGGCGCATCGCGAGATCCAGTGCATCCGTGTAGGTCTGCACACCGGTTCCTTGAAATCGGAGCATTCCGATCGACTCGCCATCGACGGTGTGGAGCGGAAGCTGCTTGCCGATTGCAGCCAGCCGACGGTCGGCGTCGAGCGTGACCTTCATGTCGTCCGCATCGTACTCGGGTTTTCGATCGACCGTGACGGCGATCGGCGCCTCTGGGGCTTCGAGAACCTGACGCAATAGATCGTCTTCGAAGAGTGTGTCTCCGTTCAAGAGGATGAAATCGTCAGTCATTACGACGCGCGCGACCCAACAGGTCGCGAGGTTGTCGGTGATTGCATAGAAGGGGTTGTAGAGCGTCGTGACTTCCATTTCGCCGAAGCTCGCAACCGCCAGGTCGTGATCTACGTGTTCGGCTCCGAAACCGACGAGTACAGTGGTATGCTCGATCCCACAGCGGGCGAGAGCCCCGAGTTGGAAATCCAACACCGATTGATCATCGCCGACGTCCAGCAGGCATTTCGGCCTCGCTGCCGTCAACGGCAGCAAGCGTTTGCCCTGTCCTGCGCTGAGTACGATTGCTCTCATGGGGTTCAGCTGCCTCTCTAAAGCAGGTCATTGCCTCTGGCCACTCCGGAGGCCTAGGATTTCGCGCATATGGGGGAGAGCCCGAACTGTAGTCCAGGTCCGTCGGCGGTAAAAGCCGGGCGTCCCCCGCGGGCGACCTCGCCGAATGGAACTCATGTGGCGTCCGCTCCGCCGGTTCACCGCCGCCCGGGTTTGACCCTATATCGACTGATCGCCAAAGAGGCGCTCACTCCGACGCTCTTCGCGCTCTTCGGCCTCACGGCGGTCGTACTCACCCAGAACCTGCTCGGGCTCTCGGATCTCTTCGTCAACCGCGGGCTGAGCGGAGGAACCGTCGGCTTGATCGCCTTTTATCAGGCGGTGCCGACGGCGGCGCTGATGCTTCCGTTCTCGGTCCTGATGGGTTGCCTGGTGGTGCTCGGTCGCATGGGCGCCGATCTCGAGATCCTCGCCCTCGAGGCCTCGGGTGTCACGGCCGCGCGGTTGGTGTGGCCTTTCGTCGCATTCGCGAGCGCAATGACCGTGCTGTCCGTCGGGCTCTCGTTGTCCGTCGCGCCCTGGACCAGTCGCTCACTCGATCAGGTGTTCGTCGAGATCGCGATCGAAAAGCCCTGGTCGCAAATACAGCAGGGGATCGTGACCCGCTTTGGTGATTGGCGGCTCGAAGCGCGGGAGGTCAATGCGCGGGGTGACCGCATGAGCGGGATCTTGCTGTGGATGCCCGACGTCGGTCAGACGATCTTCGCCCGTCACGGCCGGATCGATACGCAAGACAATGGTGTTACGGAGATCTCACTTCAAGACGGGCGCGTCGTCCTGTCCTCGGACGATGGGCCGAAGACGCTCGCGTTCGATGAACTCTCGACGAACCTGCCCGAGAGCAGCGAAATCCTGCGCACCGTCGAGGATAAGCTGCCTGGACTTTCACTCGCGGAACTCTCTGAGCGCGCCCGCACGTTCGTGTCCCTCAACAAACGACAGCTCTCGAGGGCAGCGATCGAATTGCACCGTCGGTTCTCGATGCCGTTCGCGACGCTGATCTTTGGTTTTCTCGCGGTCCCCATCTTTTCTGTTTCGAACCAACTTCTCCAGAGCTGCGGGTGGCGTGCTCGGCCTGTTGTGCACGATTTCCTACTACGGCCTGATTCAACTCGGGGAGGGTTTGGCTCAGAGCGGGCTGATCGGCATCGTGGCAGCGGTCTGGTTGCCCAATGTGGTCTTGCTGTTGCTCGCGGGTGTGTTGATCGTGCGCGCCCGGCGGGAGGGCGTTCTCGGTCGGGCCTTCGATCGGCCGCAGCATCGAAACAGTCGAGCGACGAGTCCGAAGACCCGCGAGCGGAGCCCCCGGCGCTATCCGCTACCGCGTTATATCGCTGGCCGATTCATTCGCCTGGCGCTGCTTTCCTTCGCGATCCTGCTGGTCGCATACCTGCTGATCGACATCATGGATCGGCTCTCGTGGTTCAGCCAATACCGCGCAACCGGAATCGAGGTCCTGCATTTCTACAGCGCACGGGTGGTATTGCTGGCTTCGCGCGTGATTCCGATGTCCCTTCTGGTCGCAACGGCACTGACCGTCAGCCTGCTCGCCGTCGAAGGGGAGCTGATCGGCATGCGGGCTTGCGGCATTCCCGCTCCGAGCGCGCTGCTCCCGGTTCTTTTCATCTCGGCCATGGTCGTCCCGGGGGATGCGATACTCAACAACGTATTGGTGCCCCGGGCGAATGCGCTCGCAGACGAACTCAAGCACTCTGAAATCAAGGGCAAATACGCTCAGCAGATCGAGGAGCGGCGAAAAACCGCCGTCTGGTATCGATTGGGAAACAAGGTTCTGGAGGCGGATCGTTTCGATCCCGATCGCGGATCGGCGTTGGCTCTGTCGATCTACGAGATTGGCGAAGACCGCCTACCGATCAAGCGGATCGATGCGAGTTCGGCGCGTCACGTCGGGAACGGCTGGTGGCTCTTGAAGGATCCGGTTCGAATCGATGTTTCCGAGGGCAAGGTGCGCGAGATGCCACCCCCCAATTTCGTCAATCTGGGCGAGGCGCTTCCCGCTGAAGTCGACACGATGCATCTCAGTGTCGGCGATCTGCTCGGGCTGATCGAAGAAGCGGAGAACGACAATGTGGATCCAAGGCCCCTGAAGGTCGACTATCACGTCAAGCTCGCCCAGCCGATGGCCTGCATCGTGCTCCCGGCGCTGCTGCTCTTTTTTGCGGTCGGGGGCCCGCCGTTTCCCGGCCCCGCACAGACGCTGTTGCTAAGCGCCGTCGTCGGGATTGGTTACATCCTGTTGACGGGAGTTTCGCGATCACTGGGTTATGGGGGAGCGCTGCCTCCATTGATCGGCGGATGGGGGCCGATCCTGCTCTTTCTGGGTGTAGCTGGGTTCTTTGGGGTGCGGCTCTGGCGTCGACTCTAGCGGGCGCTCAGGAGCGTCTTGTTCGAACGACGTAATTGCCGCGCTTCTCGTCGTAGTCGAGATCGATCGCACCGGCTTGTTCAGCCGCTTCGAGTGCTTCGGCGAAGCTTTGATGGCCGAAATACTCCTCGTTGAAACCGGGAAACACGCGCCGGATCGTTTGCTTCACCATCGAGCCCCAGACGGTGTCGTAATCCCGTTCCAGCGATCGGACGATCTCGACGATCTTTTCCGTGGCATCTTGAAGTTTCGTGGCGGCCGGTGTCGCCTTCTTCGTCGGCGCCTTCTTCGGTTTTTCGGACTTCTCGGCGACGCGAATCAGATCGTCGTAGTAGATGAATTCGTCGCTGCTCCCGATCAACAGATCCGACGTGGAACTCTTGACCCCGCAGCCGATGACCTGGCGGTCGTTTTCCTTGAGCTTGGCTGCGAGGGGAGAAAAGTCACTGTCGCCCGAGATCAGCGCAAAGGTATCGATGTGCGGTTTCTGGTAACAGAGGTCGAGCGCATCGACGACCATATGGATGTCGGCGCTGTTCTTTCCGCTCGCCTTGGTCTGCGGAATGTCGACCATCACTACACCGTGCCCGTGAAATTCGCGGACTGCGGGCCGGTAGCTGGTCCAGTCGCAATAGGCGCGCTTGTAGACGATCCGACCCTTTTCGAGCAGGCGGCGCAACACGAGGTCGATCTTGAAGTTGCCCTTGCGCATCTGGCGAACGCCAATGGCGAGGTTTTCGTAGTCGATGAATACCGCGATCAGTCTTTCGTCAGCCATGATCTAGTTATTCGGCAGAGCCGTCTTTTGACTCGTCGACCTCTTCGGCTTCGTCATCCAGGAATCCGTAGCCGGCCAGGTCATCGCGCGTGGCGACCGACTCGTGTCCTGGCGCCTCTTTGCGGAATTCGCGTTTCTCCCGCTTCATCGCCTGCTTTTCCGACTTCTTGACTTCTCGCTGTCGCTTGAGAACCGCCGTCCGGCTGCGTTTTCTGGCCATAGAAACTTCCCACTTGATCTTTACCGCTGGAGGGGCGGCTCTATTGGAGGCGCCAATCAGGTCGAGGCGCCTGCGTATCCTACACGGCTTGAGCTATCTGCGCATTTACTGACTCGGAATCGACCCAAGTTTTAACCGTCGGCGGGATCCCGGAGCAGGGGCGCGGGGGCGGGCTCGCCGGCCTTTCGGGCCCGCCGGACTTCTCTGACGAGTTCGAGAGCGCGCTTGATGAAGAGGGTGCCGATCAAGACGTTCAGGATCAGGAAAACGGAATTGACCGCGAACGCATAGGCGATCAGCTCGTCGCGCTCCCCAAACTCGGAAAACAGGCCGGTCCAGGCGAGTTCTCGGGTGCCGAAATTTCCGAGACTCGGGGATCACGAGAGCCAGATAGAGGAGCGGGATGCGGGCGGCGAGGGCCGTCCACGCGATATCGACCCCGAACGCTCGGGATGCGAGGCCCTGGATCACGACGTCGAAGATCGTAAAGGCCAGGAAGCCGAAGAAGAACGGTCGAATCTCGCGAAGCGGAAATCGCACGAGCCAGTTTCGGACACGCTTGGCCCCGGGAATCCGGGTCGAACCCGTCGCCGAGATCCGGACGCCGATCGCCAGCGCGAAGACGACCAACCAGGTGATTCCGGCCGCTATGAATACGTCGCGATTCGAGTCGAAGCTGCCCGGCAGGAAGGGGAGTGTCACTGTCACCTGGAGCGCGAGCACCAGAAAATGGCAGATCGCCGGAACCAGGGCTGCCGCGAGGACAGCCTCGAGCCTTCCACCGGTGAGTTCCCGCAGGCCGAGAAAGAAAGCGCCGTCCGAGAGTGGATTGCTGACGGCCCGGAGCAATTCCGAGCCGCCGCGAATCGCGATGATCGAGTGGACGGGAACATGCGCGACGAAGCGTCGCAGCGCCGCCGCTTGCAGCAGCGCCCAGACGACGAAGAATGCAGTCCGGTCGGCGGTTGTGTAGGCGAGAAAGAGCGGCAGATTCGCCCGCTCGGTCGCAGCGCGCAGACGTTCCCAGTCGGTCGCTACGTTGAACACGTAGAAGAGTAGTCCAGCTGACACGATCCAGGGTAGGATGTGCTTCCATCGCATTCGGCTGGATTTGGCCATTCGTCCTCTGCAGTGCCGCTGTCGTGTCGGGGATCGCCGAGCGGGACGCTACAGGCTATCGAAGAGCAGCAATATCACCAGCGTCGGATTTGCCATTTGCCGCAGTCGAATACTTTGCGATAGTATACCCCTTAACGGAGGTCGATCGGCCTCCCTCCAAGCTGCGTTTTGGCAGGGATAAAAGTTGAGTTTTCTAACGCGCAGCTAGAGCACATCGCGTAAAACCGGCATCAAACCTTCCGGCAGGGAGTGAACAGGGAGTGATATGGCTGTCTCTAAACGTACCGCTAGCGGGAAAACTCCCGAGGAATTCTGGTCCAAGGTACTCGCTGCACCCAAGGTGAAGCGAGTCCTCGAGAAGCGTGGATTCAGCCCAGAGGCGTTTCAGCGCGACTATGAGGCGGATACCTCGCGCGGACCGCGGGTCCCCAAGCGGCCCTCACGGACCCAGATCGACGCTGTTGAAGCCTTTCAACAGTCAGGTGATTTCGAAGCGCTCAAACGCGCCCTGTCGACGGGGAGTTCAGCGGTTGCCAACTCGACCCTGCGTCGAGTCGTGCAGTTCAAGGCGCTGGGTGGAGTCAAAACCGTTCGTCGCCGATCCGGTACCTAAACGGCCACCGTGGCGGCGGTCGCGCTAGAACTCGTCGGCGTCTCCAAGCGATATGGCCAGCGCTACGCACTTCGCGGCGTCGACCTTTCGCTCGCGGAAGGCTCGGCGCTCGGCCTCTTGGGTCCGAACGGAGCCGGCAAGACCAGTGCTCTGCGCATGCTGCTCGGATTCACCAGGCCCAGCGAGGGAGCCGTTCGCCTCCAGGGGTTGTCGCCCCGTGACCCGGCCTCTCGCCTTGGTATCGCCTATCTCCCCGAGCGTCTGACATTGCCGAGCCGTATGACGGTGCGCTCCTTCTTGAGGCATCACGCAGTCCTCGCGGGCTTGAACGGAGCAGAACTCGAGAGAGACGTCGAGGCCGTGCTGGAGCAGACCCGCCTATCCGCGCGCGCATCCGACCGGATCGGTTCGCTCTCGAAGGGCTTGACCCAGCGCGTCGGTTTCGCGCAGGCCTTTCTCGCAAAGCCGAGTCTCTTGATTCTCGACGAACCCACGTCCGGCCTGGATCCAATCGGCGTTCGCGATGCGCGAGACTGGATCCTCGCAGCCAGAGAGAGGGGCTGTTCGATTCTCGTCAGCTCGCACCAGCTCTCCGAGGTCGAGCGTACTTGCGATCAAGTCGCGATCATCGACGAGGGAACGCTTACCGCAAAAGGCACACTCGACGAAATCGTGGAGAGAGGGAGAGACGCTAGAGGATGCGTTCGTGCGGTTGGTGGGCAAATGAGGCCCGCTACCACCAGAATCTTTTCCGAGCTGGCCGGCGAGGCGTTTCGCGATGCGATGCGTCGGCGAATCGTGCCCATCATCGCAGTCTTCGCGCTGCTCTCGCTGCTGGCCGTAGATAGCTGCACTTCCTGCTCGGGTTCGAGTCAGATCTCCCAGGACGGCGTATCCGTTTCGCCCGGTGAAATTTCCGGTTGGAGCGGGATGCTGATCTTTACCATGCTTTCTCTCTGGACGATGGTGCTCGCCGGCTTGTTGGCTTCGGATCATCTCGCCGAAACCGTTTTCGACGGGTCTGCCAATCTGGTCCTGGCCCGCCCCGTACGGCGCAGCGAGTTTGCGCTCGCGCGCCTGGTGGGCGCGCTCGGGATCGCATACGTGACGGGCGCGGTGGTGCTGACCGCGAGCGCCTACCTCTTGCATCTCAGAAACGGGGTTTCACTGGGTGCGGCCATCTGGGCAGGGGCTCGCCTGCGCGGCTGGCGCCCTTGTGGTGGCGGCGCTGGCGATGGCGCTGTCGCTGCGCCTCGCGCGGGTCGCGACCGCAATGAGTGTTCTCATCTTCGTCGGCGCGATTACCTTCGCCAATGTCTTAACGTTATTCGGTGCGTCAGTCGGAAAAGTCGGACATATCGTGCAGTACTTCACTCCGCCGCTGTGTACGGCGGTCGTGGTGGCGCTCAAGCCGTGGATTGCTCCCATGGCTCCGGCCGTCGATCCAACGATCATGGCTTTGAAGCTCGCGTTCTGGATGGTTGCGAGCGTGCTGATCCTGCTCGCGGCCTTTCGAAGGCAGGAACTCGGCACCTGAAGTGCGACCGCAGGCGGATTGAGGAGCCCATGATTCGCGGAGCAAAGACGCATTGGGCGATCGCAGCCCTGTTTCTGGTTGTGGGCTCATTCGCTCGAGCCGATGATGTCCCCCCCCTCAAGCCGCCGTTCGCAGAGGGTGATGTCATCGGCTTCGCCGACATCCACCAGCTCGAAACCTATCTCCCCAAGCAGTTCTGGGACAATCGAGACTTCTTCTTCTACGAGGGCATGAAGCTCGTCATCGGTCCGACCCAATTCGATTACCGTCCACCGCCCGAATACGAGGCTGCAACTACAAGATTCAGTGGGCAGGCGCGTATCGGCCCAGACAACAGCCTCGAGAACTTCACCGCAGGCCAACCCTTCCCGATGGACGCGATCGACTGCCAGGCAGATCCCCAGGCCGGCGTGAAGATCATGTGGAATCACAGTTACCAGTGGAATGGCGCCGCCGGCACGGCCCATTTCTTCTACTCGTACTGGGATCGTGGAGAGCAGCTACCGCTCTACTACCAGGGGACGGCGAAGCTCGTGAAGCTCGCCAATCGCGTCGAGTCCGAATATTTGGACGAGAACGGCGGCGATTTGCTGAAGCGCGGCGAGAAACGCAAAGAGGTGAACGGTCAGGAGGTAGAAGCCCCCTTCGATGCCCGCGGTATCGCGCTCCTGACCTACCGCTACAAGAGCTCCGATCAGCCCAGAGAGGAAGCGAGAAACGACGACACCTGGGTGTACGTTCCCACCATGCGCCGCGTGCGCCGCGTTTCAACCGCGCAGCGCACCGACGCAGTCGTGGGGACGGACTTCACGTTCGACGATCTGTTCAGTTTCAATGGGATCGTTCCTCAATACGAATGGCAGTGCCTCGGCGAGCGCCAGATCATCGCGCCCACAAATTCCATGGTGCGCGCATATCCCTACGATCCAAAGCACGACTTCGGACCGTACGGCCTCTCCTACGCAAGCGATCGCTGGGAACTGCGCGACGCGATCATTGTGCGGATGATCCCCAAAAACAGTGACCACCCCTACCATCACAAAGATCTCTTCATCGACAAACAGACCCTCAACGTCATGTACTCGTTTGCATACGACCACAAACAGGAACTCTGGAAGATCATCTGGCACAACAAGCGCTGGAGCGAAGACGAGCGCTTGACGGGTCCGTGGTATCCCGGCTGGAAAGGCATCCCGAAACCGATGGACACATCATCGTCAGCGACATCATCGTCAACATCCAGACCGGAACCGGCAACCGAATCGAATACTGGGACCGAACCGGCACCGCCTTCGAATCCAAAGCCAAAGTCCGCAGCTTCATCGACGTCGGCCGCCTAACCAAAGGCCGCTAACCCGCGCAGTCACCAGCAGGGAATCGATCGAATCGCCACTGGCGTGGCCCGATTGATCGTGTCGTTCTCTATCGGCCCAATTGAATAGATAACCGAGGCGTGCGGGGTCGGGGGAGGTCGCGCAGCGAAATCAGCGCAGCCCGCCTCGGATCTCCGCAATCCCAAAGCGCGGCTGTCGTTGACCAAGCAGTCAAACCACCCGTCCCCCTTGGCGGGCGAGCCATTCGCGGAGTGACCTCCCCCGGCCCCGAACGCCGTCGCATAACCAAAACTCCCCGATCAAACGAAAAAGACGCCCAATCGCCACCAACGCGCCGAGTTCAGTTCGCAGCCAATTGCAGTATCCTCAAGCCGTGCATTTCGCAGATGAACTCATCGGGCGGGTCCGCGATCTTGGGCATCCGCTCTGTGTCGGTCTCGATCCACATCTCGATCTGATTCCCGCGTCGTTTCAAAAAGGCACGATGCGTTCCGAAGACCCCGCGACCCCCGAGGTCGTGCAATCCTTCTGCCTCGAAGTCATCGACCGGCTCGAAAAGCGCGTCGCCGTCGTCAAACCCCAGATCGCACTGTTCGAACAACTGGGATGGCGTGGCATTCAGGTTCTCGAAGTTCTCCTCGACCGCTGCCGCGCCAACAATCTGTTGGTCATTCTCGACGCCAAGCGCGGCGATATCGGATCAACCGCTGAAGGTTATGCGCGCGCCTATCTCGAACCCGGCGCAGGTCTCGGCGCAGACGCGATCACCGTCAACCCCTACATGGGTCGCGACACCCTGACTCCCTTCATCGATCGCTGCAGCGCCCACGGTCGAGGCATCTTCGTTCTCGTCAAGACCAGCAATCCCGGCTCCGGTGATCTTCAGGATCGATCGCTCGAATCCGCGACCGTCTTCGAGGCCGTTGCCGAAATGCTCGCCGACGATTGCCGGAATCTCGTCGGGCCGGATACCGGTTGGTCCTCGCTCGGCGTCGTCGTCGGCGCAAACTTCGACGAGCAGGCCGAGCGGGTGCGGCAGCTGCTCCCCGAGGCGCTCTTTCTCGTGCCGGGCTTCGGTGCCCAGGGCGCTGATGCCGAGCAGGCGGTTCGGGCATTTCGCGCGGGCAGTGGCGGGCGTGAGGGCGGAATCGTCAATTCTTCACGAGCCATCTTGTTTCCAGAGTGCGAATCCTGGGAGACTGGATTCGAAGCCGCACTCGGCGAGGCGATCGATCGGCTCGGCGAGGCCGTGCGCTAGTTCGACGCATCCACGGCGTCGTGGATCGCTTGCGACAGCGCATTGACGGCCCTCGTTCCGGTGCGCGGCGCGGTCAGTCCATTCGACAGGATGCAGACGGCGAGATCCTTGCCGGGATCGCCCCAGGCGGTATTCACCAGGAAGTGCCCGCCGTGGCCAAAGGTTCCGGGGGTCGCGGTATTTCCGAAGTCGTTCATCGATGGGACCGCGTGCTTGAGCCGAAAGCCCAGGCCCCAGGGCACGTCGACGAGAAAAGTCCTGTCGATCGTTCCGACCGAGTGGGGAAAGATGGCGATTCGAGTCATTTCCGGCGAGAGCAACCGGCCATTGCTTCCCTCACCCTTGTTCAACATCGCGCGATAGAAGCGAGTCATCTGGTTGGCACGCGATACACCATTGCCCCCCGGAATCACCGCTCGATGGGTCGTAGGATCGTTCCACCAATCGGCGTCAGAGGGCGCGCCTCTTTCCCGGCGTATGATCACCTGCATTGCGGGCTGACTGAGTACTTCGGGTTTCCCCAGCGAAAACCCGTCCACTGCGATGCCGACCGGATCGAGCACCTTCTCGCGCAATGTCTCCCAAAGCGGTCGGTCGCGCAGGCGCTGAATCAATTCCCCTACGATGAACCAACTCGATGAGGGGTGGTAGCCGCGGTCTTTGCCGGGCTCCCACTGGGCTTCCATTTCGCAGACGGCAGCCAGTGCATCGTCCCAGTCGCGGGAGGAATCGCCAAGGATGGCCATGCGCTTGCCCGAATCCGGAAAGCCCCCTCGGTGAGAGAGAAGGTGGCCGATCGTACAGGCCTCTTTCCCGCGAACTCCAAATTCGGGGATGTAGTTGCGAACGCGGTCTCGCAGCTTCGCACCGCCCTCATCGATGATCTGCAGAAGTGCGACGGCGACAACTGGTTTGGTGGAGCTGTAGAGCAGATAGTTGGAATCGGGGGTCGCATCCGCTCCGACCGCCTCGTCGAAAACCAATTCGCCCCGCCAATCGATGGCAACCTGGATCGACGGGCGAATGCCCTCGTCGATCTGCCGCTGCATCTCTCGCCGAAGGGCGTCAAAGCGGTCGCTCATTTCCACTCCCAGATCCGCAAGGAGTGCGAGCATAGCCGCTTCGCAACCCACCAAGGTCTTTCTGCGCTGACGTGTCTAGATTGAACTTACGAGTTTCGAGTTCGTTGAATGATCGTGGCTCGCCTGGTATGGCAAACCTATGGCGCGTTGCGCCTGCGGCCGAGGACAGCGAGGAATGCCGCGCCTGAAAAGAGCAGAATCGTTCCACTCGGCTCGGGCAAGCCGATGGCGGCTGCCACATCCGATCGCGGGAAGGAAAGGCCGTTGTCCGGGTTCGTGACGAGCGGGCCATTTTCCTTGAGCAGGCTTCGAATATCTTCCGGCTGGAGGTCCGGTTGATCCTCGAGCAACAGAGCGGCTTGTCCGGCCGCGTAGGGACTCGCCGCAGACGTTCCTCCGAAGTGGCTGACGCCGCCACCCATCGCTGGGCTGGTCGTTCGCCAATCGGGCGCGAGCAGATCGAGAATTTCGTCGCTGTTGGAGTGGCAGACGAAGACGTCGGGCCCCGTGGAATCGGTGCATAGAGTCGTCGAGCAAGAACTGTTTCCGCACCAACTGATACCGCCCACCGAAGCGTCGTAGACGCCGCCCACCGAGATCGCTTCCGGAATGCAGGCGGGCTCCGAGATGCCGTCGTCATGCCCTTCGTTTCCCGAAGCGGCGAACACCGCCACGCCGGCCGCGTGTAGCAGGGCGATCGCATTGGCGCTGGGTGTCCCAGAGCACGGTGACGCGAGAGTGTTGTTGTACTCGCCGCCGTCGCCGAGGCTCGCGTTGACCACGCGGACCCCGAGTGCCTGGTGGTTGGTGACCAGCCAGTCGAAGGCCGCATCGATGCTCGAGCTGAAGCCGGAACCCGAAGCGCTCAAGACCTTGATCGCGACGATACCCGCATCGGGCGCAACGCCGGGCGCCGCGACGACACCCCCGGAGGTAATGATGCCGGCTGTGTTGGTGCCGTGGCCGTTGTCGTCCTCTGCGCTGCCCGGTCCGCTTTGCTCCATGCCTCCCGCTGGACAGCAACCCTGGTTCGGAGACGGGTGGTCGTTGCAAAAACACTGTTCGGCGACGATGTCGTCGATGAGGTCGGGGTGGTTCGTGTCGATCCCGCTATCGAGCATCGCGACATTCACGCCGGCACCCGTGATGTTCGAGGCGTGGGCTGAGTCCGCACCGATCAGCGATACACCCTGGGCGAGCGTTGCTCCGACTTCGTAGTCGAGGTGGATCGCGACGACTTCCGGGTGTCGGAGCAGCGCGTCGATCGCGTTGGCCCGTGCACGGCCCGAAAATCCGCTGACCGATTCGAAGCGATACTTCATCTGGAAGGCTCCGGCCGGTAGTGCTCCGAGGGCACGGTCCTGTCGCGCGCGGATCGACGCGCGACGTGCGAAGCCCGGAGGATCGAGGTCGTCGCGTTTCAGGGTGACGCGAATCGCGATCCCCTCACTGGGAATCGGGTGTTGCAGCTCTTCCACGAGCCTCGGGCCTAGCCGCACGCGAGAGTTGCCGATCGGTTGCGCGGTAGCTGCCGCCGCGGTCAGAGTGCCGCGATCGAAACTACCAGTGCTGCGTAACGGCTGATAGGCCAGTGATTCATTCGCTCCAGTTCTCCCCTGCATCGACGGCGTCGATTGCGTTCATCGGGCAGGTGTAATCCGAATACGACAATTTACATGGATTCCTAATAGATAGGTGGCCGATTTGATCGATATCGGTCGAACAATTCGATTGGATTTCGGAAAGAGGGAGCGGCGCGATTTGCCTAGGGGTTGCCGGTCCCACGCGCCGCAGCCAGATCCGCGGGTGTAGCGGCTTTGATGTAGAGCAACTCGAGTGCGATCGTCGCTGCTGCAAGAGCTGCGAGCTCGGCGTGATCGTAGGCGGGTGCCACTTCGACCACGTCCATTCCGATCAAATTGCATCCCACGAGTTCTCTGAGGATCTCGAGCGCGCGCTCCGTCGAGATCCCCCCCGGGACGGGCGTTCCGGTCCCCGGCGCAAATGCCGGGTCGAGGCAGTCGATATCGAACGTGAGATACGTGGGTGTATCTCCAATGATGCGGAGGATCGCCTCCCCCCGTCTCTTGTGCTGAATGAAGATTGACCCATGCAGCGTCGAGCACCGTGAACGGGTGATTGTCGTAATCGTACTCTGTGCGGATTCCGATCTGCACAGAGCGGGCGGGATCGAGCAGGCCTTCCTGCAGTGCCTCTCGAAACATGCTGCCGTGATTGAAGCTGCCCTCGATCGGCTCGTTATCGGTGTGGGCGTCGAAGTGGACCAGCGAGATCGGGCCGTACGCTTTGAAGTGCTCCCGTAACAGTGGAAGCGAGATGTAGTGGTCCCCGCCCAGGGAGAGGATGGTCTTGCCCGCTGCGAGTAGGGTTCGGGCATCCTGTTGGAGTACGTCGACCATCTGTTGGTTGTTGCCCGTATCGAAGATCACATCGCCGTAATCGATCACGCCCAGCCGGTCGCCGAGCGCAAACCGCCACGGCCAGCGGCGCGGCTCCCAACTCATATGCCACGAAGCCCGGCGCACGCCGAGCGGCCCCTCTCGGCTGCCCGATCGTCCGGTCGTCGAGAGGTCGTAGGGCACGCCGAGGATCGCGACGTCGACGCGGCCCTCCGACAGATCGCGGGTGACCGGAAGCTCGAGAAAGCCGTGTTGTGTGAGCGGTTTGCGGTCCGGCATCTCTAATGGATCTCCCGTCGGTGATCGCCCGCGTGACCGGTCGGGGCCAACCCCGATGCGCGGGTGTCGAAGCCAGTCTTGGCGTACGTGTTAGAGCCAGCCCTGGCGCACGTAGAAGGCCTTCGCGCGCGCGGCGATCTTGCCGGCCATCCGTTGGGCGTCGGGATTCATGGCGCCACGGGTTTCTTTGGCGATATTCATCCCGCCGCTGATCACGGCGGATGTCGCGGCCGTTCCCATTGCCGCTCCTCCTGCCACGGGGATCGCCATGCCGGGCATCTTCGAGCCAGTCGCTTTGGCTTCGGCAGCCACAATCCGACGGAGTCCGCGCTGGGTGGCCTGGTAGACCTGCACCTTCGCGCGAAGCTCGCTGCTGCCTGCCCCGAATCCGATCACCATTCGCTTGACGCGGCTTCCCTTGTCGATCGTGATGAACTGGCCTTTGACGACGAGTGCGTGCAGCGGCGGTACATCTCCATCGTTAGCACGCCGTGCGTTGATACCTTCTTTCTGGAGCTTCTCGACGAGCGACACGGAGAGCGCGTTCGCTGCCGCATGGGCTTCTTGTTCCTCTTCGGTGAGCTTCGCGCCTTCGCTCATGAACTCGGCGCCGAGCGTATCGATCACCACATCGTTGGAGGAAACTGCGAAGTCGTAGATGAAAACCACACTCGGTCGCGGCAGCATCGACTGATCGACGGTTCCGGCGTCCGGTGTCACGCCCGCGCTCGCACAGCCCATACCGATGGCCATCAGGCCCGAGATCAAAAACCCAGCGAGCGGTGTCATCGATCTTCGCGTGTTCTCGTTCGTCGTCATTTGCGATATCTCCAGTTGGATTCCATCGGTTTCAGCACCGGCTGGGCCAGCCGTTTCCATTGTGGTCAATTAACCACATGCGAGCGGGGCTCTCCGAGCCATTGAAGCCTACGTCATTCCGCTATTTCGCACGAGTCGAACGCGCGGCCGGCACGCTCATTTCACGATGATCTGCCCGGGCAGGCTGAGGTCGGGCCGTCGATGTTCGAAACGGCCAGCCCGATCGAACGCGAACCGCGGAAAAGATCGAGCCGGTAGGCGTTAATCGCCGGGTTCGAGGGGGAACGGCAGCGCCACGCCCCGTTCATTGGGCGCACTGCTCTATTTGAAGCACCGCGTGAGGCTTGGGGAGTACCCAGCGGGAATTCTCGGGCAACACGCGTTGCGTGCGCGTGACAAACTCCGCAACGTCCGTCATCGGAACGGGGCGTGGGGGCTTCTCTTGCGAGATGAAGAAGTCTTCCCAGTGACCCATGACGACATATCTCGGGTCGACCGCTCGCAGAATTCCTTCGGGGTAGCCTTCAACCTGCGAGAAGGACGCCGCGCACACGATCGCGACATCGACGCCTCTCTGGTCGTCGCCGGGGAGAATCGGCGGATAACCTAGCGGCGTGTTGCTCGCCGAATCTTGATAGTGGATGCGGAAGGCCACGGAACCGTCGGGATCCAAGAAGTCGATCAGGAAGGCAAACGTCTGGCCTTCTCTGTATCCCCGTCGCGCGGCGAGGTGGGCGATCGAGATCTTTGCGGATTTCCCCACCGTAGAGTTTGATGCCGAATGCGTGGGGTGCGTGTTCGGACTCGATGGCCATGAACCGCACATCGCCAACGACGACCCAACGCCCAGGAGCCCAGCGACTCGCGGCACTCGAGTTGAGCGTCTCGATCTGGTCGTCCGGGATGTCGAAGCCTCGCAAAATGTGCTTGGCGGTGAGCGATCCGAAGATCTTTGCGTGCGGTGCGTACTCGCGCCAGACACGCGGAACGTCCAACAGGTGGTCGTAGTGGGCGTGCCCCACCAGGATCGCCTGCACGTCGTCGAGCCGCCCCCCGTTTTCGATGATCTTCTCGACCGCTGCATCGATCCGAGCGGAATCCGGCGAGATACGGCCCACCCCGACGCGAAACAGGCCTGGGTTCGAGAAGAATGGCGCCGTCATGATCGCGGTGGGCCCGCGCCGGATCAGGTGTCCTCCGCTGCCGAGATAGCGGATCTCGAGCGGCGGTCCGGGCCGGGGTTTTTCACACGTCACCTGGTCGTTGAGGACGGGAGTGAGCTCGGCCGAGGATCCCGCGCAGCCTGCCAGCGTCGCACACAAGCATGTGAGAAGAGCACTTCGGAACATTCTGATCCGCCCCCGGAGTTGAATCGGATCCTAGGCGATTTTTCTGAGCCCGGGCAATCAGTTGGGCTGATCGGCGTCGGGTCCGAACTCTTCGCGATTCTGCTCGCGGATCGCCTCGATGATCCTCGGGAAGTCCGCTTGGGTCACGCTTCGACCGATCTCGGTGAACGGTGCCTGGGCGGCGAGGTTGTCGTCGACTTCGATCTGCAGGCTCACCCAGTCCGAGAACTTCAGGCCCATGATTCCGTCGGGGATCGAGATCGTGACCGGGTTGGGGTCGTCGCCGCAAATTTCGCGCAGCGACTCCGGAGCCAGCCCCGCGGAAACCAGCCAGGGCGTGATCTGCTCGTCGGTATCGAAGTTTCGCCGCAGCGTGAGTTCCTTGTCGGGCAGGCGTCTACTGGAGTCCCACCACTGCTGGTCGACCGAGTGCATCGCCTCGATACCCACCGACTTCGGCACCGAATCCAGGTGTTCGAACACCACCTCGAGCCAGCTATCCACGGTGCTGTTGAAGAGATACTCCGTGCGAGCGGAGTAGCGGGGAACCATCGCCGCGAAGAGCTTTACACCCAGAACGTTGGAATAGAGATCCTCGGGCGAGAAGGCCGAGGCCGTCTCCGGAAAGGTCTTCGTCCACGACCAGCCGAACCAGGTGGCGATCTCGTGCCAGATCGACAACTGGAAGCCGATCCACTGGGCCATTGGGCTCGCTATGCGTGCGATGCCATGGCGATTGATGGCGTCCTGGTCGATCGGCTTGGAGACGATGCGCCGCTGTCCTCCCTCGTCCGGGAACTCGATCGTCGTCCCCGTGCTGAGGTTGCGCGCGAGTGCGGATGCCAGGTAGGCGGTCCAGTCGACGTAGTCTCGCACGTGTGCGGTATCGATGAACCCGCCGCGGCAGGTGTAGAGCAGGCCATTGCCCTCGCGATGTCGGAAGCCGCTGTAGCCCGCCTGGCTGGAACGCGTCATCGCTCCACTGTCGTAGGTGTGCGGGCCCACTTCGTCGGGGCCGATGATGTTGCCGATGCGAAATCCCGGGATGGGCACGGCGCCCACCCTCACCCTGAGGCCGGTGCCGAATGCGCAGCACGGCCGCAAACGCTGCCGGATTGGAATTTCGGGCACTTCTTCCTGCATGAGATTGCGGGCGCTTTGGCCCGCTTTGCTCTCGAGGAGGATGGCAGCGTCAGCGGGTGATGGCTTGTCTCGGCCGGCCCAGCGCGGTGGCTTCGCGCAGCCTGCTGTCAGCACGAGCAGAGCCGCGAGGCTCGCCAATAAGCGGGTCGCCTTTTCCACGATGATTACCTTCCCCGTCTAGTCAATTGTCGACTTTGCAGCCTTCGGAAGCGACCGGCTGAGTATCCAATAACCCAAAGCTCCTGCAACCAGCGAAGCCTCGAGGATGCCGAGCTTGGCCTTTCCAATCTGAATCGGGTCATCGAATGCCAGCTCTGCGATGAACAGAGACATGGTGAATCCAACGCCGGCCAGACACGACGCGCCCCAGATGTGAGGCCAGCTGACTCCGTCGGGGAGATCCGCCAAGCCGCTCTTGATGCTGAGCCAGCTGAATCCGACGACGCCAATCTGCTTGCCCAATACGAGCCCGAGGATGATTCCAACCGCGATGGGGTCTGTCGTCTGGCCCAACGCGTCGCCACCCAGGTACACCCCAGCATTGAAGAGGGCAAATAGTGGCAGGATGAGAAAGGCTTGGACCGGATGGAGGCGATGCTCGAGTGCGATTCCCGGAGGGATCATGTCTCCCGTTGTTTCGTGAATGTCGTCGAGGGCGTGGAGTTGGGCCTTGTCGTCCACCATGCTATCGCGGGTGAGAACCGCTGATTCGAGTTCAGCGAGGCGATTTCGCGCGCGCTCCATGAATTGTTCGGGTTCGATCTTCGCCCGGATCGGGACGAGCATCGCGACAAGGATGCCTGCAATCGTCGCATGGAGTCCCGATGTCAACACGCTCAGCCAGACTCCGACCGCAAGGAGGAGATAGATGCCGCTGCGTCGGATACCGACTGCACGAGCGCCCACAATCAGCAGCATGAAGACGCCCGCGACGGCCAGCGCACCGAATTTCAGGCTCGCGGTATAGAAGAAGGCGATGACCAGCACGGCGCCGATGTCATCCGCGATCGCGAGCGCGGTGAGGAATACCTTGAGGCCGATGGGCGCGCGGCTGCCAAATAACGCGAGGAGTCCGAGCGCAAACGCGATATCGGTCGCCATCGGGATTCCCCAACCCTGCTCGGCCGGCCCGCCTGCGTTCATCGCGTAGTAGAAGGCGGCCGGAATCAGCATTCCCCCGACTGCGGCGGAGACCGGCAGGGCGGCCTTCCTCAACGTCGAGAGCTGGCCGATCGAAATTTCCCGCTTCACCTCGAGACCGACGACGAAAAAGAAGATCGCCATCAGCGCATCGTTGATCCAATGCTGGAGCGACATATTGAGGGAGGCGCCGCCCCATGAAACCCCGACCTCGACGTGCGTGAAATCGGCGTAGCTCTGGGACCACGGCGAATTTGCCCAGACGAGTGCGACGACCGTGCAGGCCATCAACACGAAACTTCCAGAAACTTCCGAGTGGAAGAATCGATCGAACATCGCTGTGGATCGCGAAGATTCCGTCATGTCGGCCGATCCTTTGTCGCGGGTGAATTCATGCTCTGCGAAGCTCAGAGATTCTTGTAGCGGCCGAAATCAAAGAGACCCACCTCGGTGGGGGCTCTCTGCCGTGCATCTTGATGAATCCAGTCGACCGTGCTCCAGAAGCGGGGGCTCGTGCGGCGGATCCCCCAGCGCTCGACGAGCTTTTCGAAGTCGGCTGCGTTCTCGACCGATGTCAGCGTTTGCGTGAAGGAATCGATCTGATCTACATCGACGTCGAATAGCAGGTTCGGGTAGCTCCCCAGATAACCGCGGACAATCGTGAGCGTATCCTGTTCGGGGATCAGTCGTTTATCTTCTTCAAACATCGCCGCCACGTTCGTGTGCGCCCGGTTGTGGACGAGCGTGTAGCTCGCGTCCCGTGTTGTTTTTCCGCCGGACCGTATGCGCAGAAATGCCATCTCGGGAAGTTCAGCGACCCAGGCGCCCGTGATTCCGGTAATTCGTTGGAGCGCTCGCTGTGCGCGCTTTTCGATCGGGGTGGCCTTCGGCGAATCGCAGGGAGGATCGCCACAGCGATTCAATAGATCCGGCGGCCCCGCAATCGCCGGATCATGCGCCAGGATCATCTCGATCAGTTCCCTTTTCACGTCCTGGGTCTCGAAGGGAATCTGTGTCGCGTGATCCATCGTGATGATCTTGTTGACCCGATACGACCGATCGCGCTCGGCGCCCTACATACCACGAGGCGCGAATTTCCTGTCTCTGGTCGGCTGGAAGGAATGCGAGAAAAATGTTCTCCGACTGCATTCGTAGATGATCCATATACAGGCGTGTGGAGAGCTGATGCCCCACATTCCCGAAGACGTCGAAGTTCGCGACCAGGTCGTAGTAGATCCTCTCGAAGATTGGAAAGTCGATTACCCAGGCGGTCTTCGGGATCTCTCCGACGAAGCCCTTGACGACCGTGGCGTTATCGAAATGCCGGAATACCGTGAGTTGTGCGTTGCGGTTGTGCCCGTCGCCATCCCAGAGGAAGTCGAGCGAGGGGCCGAGTTCGTCGGGATCGTTCAGGTTGTAGAATTTCTTGCGGATTGCGAGGTAGCGTCGTTGGGCGAGATTGTATTTGAGCCAGAGGCGGCCCACTTTGAAATCGCTTTCGTTTCCCCCGGGAAGACTCAGTAGATCCGTCGTCTCCTTGAAAAATGCTTTATTCACGACAGATAAGTCGACGTCCGGATCGAGAAAGCTGACGAAGAAGTGGTCCTCGATGACCGAGACTGCGATCTGCCCGCGGCAGACGGGCCCACGGATGAACGTCATGACGAAGTACTGGGCGTCGTCGAGCAGGAACTGATAACGCGAACGCGCCGGGATCTCGGCGAAGGGCACAAATGGATTGGAGCCCTCGTCGGCGTCGTATTCGGGCAGCCTGGTGGGCTCCCAATCTGATGCGAGGAAGAGCTCCGAAAGGCGGCGCATTCGCGTCTCTCCGAGCGGATAGACGATGTGGGTTTTGTGGACGATCGTCGACTCGTATGGCACGAGGCGGTACGAGAAGTCTTCGACACCCGGATCGTCATAGGGCCTTCTGGTTGCGATCCTCTCCGCTGGAGTTCCGGGTGGTGTCGACGAGCGAACGATTCGGAAGAACGGTCCACTCGGAAGGTCTTCGAAGTAGAGGTGGGCGAAGAACCAGTGCTCGAAGAGGTAGCGCGATGTGATGCGCTCCTTTAGCGAGGGCCCATTGAGGAATTTCTCCCAGCGCTCGACCTGTTCGATCGCAGATTTCGGGAGGGGCGGCGGAGCGGGCGGCGGCACTGCCCCCTGTTGGACCCACGCGGCCAGTACGCCGAGTTCCCGGTCCGTCAGGGGCGCCGTTCCGTAGGGCATGCCGCCTGTCGGGTGCTTTCGCGCGTAGCCTTCGAACTCGGCGGCGGTCGGGCACGAGAGTTCGCGATTGATGTCGAGAGGGAAGGAATCGGGAAGCCGAGCATCGGGGGTGACGGACTGGGTGCGCCCCAACGCGAGCATGTTGAGCAATAGAGAGCCGTATCCCGCGGAGTCCGGCTCCTCCAACACCGAGAAGAATCCCAGCTCTCTCCACTCGTCGGTGTTCTGGGCATCGACATGGAGCCGGGTCAGCGGCGCAGTCCTGAGCCGGCTCGACTGGTAGACGATCTGTTTCGTTGCACCCCGATCCAGTCCCTCGTGAGAAGAAAACAGCAGTTGGCACGGCGCGTCGTAACAACCGTGGCAGACCACGCAGCGATTATCGAGAACGGGCTTCACCTGCTCGACATAAGAGATGGGTTCCGATCCTGTCGGGCCCGGCAGCGTTGCCAACTCGACTGGCGGCGCCTGAGCGCACGTCATACCCAGGCAGAGCAGGGCTGCGATGAGGAGCCCTGGAGAGGCTTGCGTACGTGACATGGGACCTCCGAAACGAGCGAGCTGGAGCCTACCCCGGCGGTCCCAGATCTGCCCGGGCCGCCGCTGGCCTTCATGGGTCGAAGGTTCCGCGATACGCTGCCAGCCATCGAACTGGGTGCCTCGCGCGGAACTGGCTGGATCTACTTCTCAGCCGCCGCCTTTACTTTCTCGAAAAGACCCTTGATCTGAGAGGTCATCACCTTGGTGCCCATCGTGCGTTTGGTCGAGCCCCCGAAACCCGTCACCTGATCCGTGGAAGTGCGGTTCAGATAGATGACGAGCGTGCCGCTCTTCACGGGGAGAAAGCCCGCCAGTATCTGAACGGAATTGTAACTGGACGTCACATAGTACTGGCGCTGTGCGATCAACCAGGCGTCGCCGTCCGGCATCCAGCTGCGATGGCTGAGCAAGAAGACAGGGCTTCCGTGGGCCATGTAGTGGGTCCAGCTGAATTCCTCTTCGAATCCGGCGGGGCGAGACTTGGGGTAATTCAACAACGCTTCGTAGAAGTTCGGAGCGTTCTTCTTCAAACCGCTCGCAGCTTCGACGGCGCGTCGCAGATCACCTCCAGCATCGGTCTGCTTGTCGTCGTCGCGCGCGTAGGCGGCAATCCCGTCGAGCCCCTGGCTGTGATAGGCCTGGAGGCGCGCTAGCAGCAGCTTTCGCAGCTGATCCTCGACGGCCTTCGCGTCTCCGCCCTTTTTGGCGAGCGCCTCGAAGGCGCCGATCTCGGTCGTCGACAGATTGAGATCCTCGCCGGGCTCTGCTGCCAAGAATGCTTTGGCTTGTTTCTTCGCGTCGGATCCGAACGACACACCCTTGAAGTCGTCGAGGCTTCCGCTTCCCGAGATTATGCCGTGGCCAATGGTGTCGGGGTCGACTCCTGTCACTAGATCCTTCTTGACCTCTGCAATCAGCTTGGCCGGAGGCTCGTTGATGAGAAACGCGATCGCCATTGCGAGCTCTCGCTTGGATGTGGGCTCGAGGCCCGTTGTGACGAATTTTCCATCCAGCACCTGCTGTTTCGCATCGGACGAAAAGCCGATCTCGGCGAGCAATTCTTCGGCGGTGGGCAGCGCAGCTGCCGGCAACGCCCAGGTCCAAATGAGCAGCGCTGCGATCGAGTTGATGATCCGAGTCATGGGTTCCTCCCTGTTGACGGGTCTGGGAAAGAGTGATCGGTGGTATGGAAAAAGCGAATTCACGGCGCGATGCTTACGCGACTTCAAATTTTGCGGCGAGAAGGTAGATCACGCCTGCAAAGCAGCGCAAACACCTCCTCGCGGTCGGAGACGAGCCTGTCACCTGCGCTCGGCCGGCCGAGATGGCTCTGCGGACTACGGCCGACTGAAACGGAGCACGTAGTTCTCTTTCAGGCCCTCGACGGGCACTTCGCGCTCGAAGCGGAAACCGGCGGACTCGATCTCCCGGCGGAAGACCGCCTTGCCCGCGCGCAAGTGCCCCATCACCCAGTCCCCCGACTCGCCGGGAATTCGATCGAAGTCGAGGATCACCAGGGAGCCACCGGGTCGGATCGCGGCGTAGAGGCTGGCCAGGGTCGATAGTGGATACTCGAAATGGTGGTAGGTGTCGCACACGAAGGCCAGGTCGACGGATGCTGCGGGAAGCTCGACCGAGTCTTCGAGCGCTTCCACCAGCTCGACGCGCGAAAGACCCTCCCGCTGGGTGCGCTCGCGCAGGTGTTCGAGGAATTTCGGAGAGATCTCGACCGCGTACACCCGGCCCTCGGATCCCACCTCGCGGTCGAAGTCGGGGAGGAAGAGGCCGGTTCCAGCGCCGATGTCGGCAATGGTCATTCCCGGCGACAAAGCCAGCGCTTCCACGATGCGCTCTCGCTGAACGAACACCTCCCGCGACTCGCCTTCGAAGATCTCGACGAATTTTTCGACGTCGAGATCTTCCGCGAGAAATCTCTCATTGACGCCGGGGCGTACACTGGCCTCCTCGGGCTTCGAAGGCGCCTCCGTGGAGTTCGAACAGGCGAGAGCCAGGCACAAGAGCCCGAGCCGCAAGGTCGAGAACGTGTGATGGCGGATCGATTCGGGGAAACGCATGCGCTTGGCTCCTGATCGAGGGTTCGGGGCGGGAGCGCATAGCCTACACCAATCGCAGCCCGCCCAAGGGCCCGGGGGAAGCGGTTGACGAGTTGGAAAAAGCGAATTCGCGATGCGTACGCGCCTTCACTCTTTGCCGCGATAGGGTAGACCCCGGCTGCGAACCAGCGCGAACACCGCCGGAATGACCACCAGTGCAAGCACGCTCGCGGAGGCAAGCCCTCCGACCATGGGTGCGGCGATTCGGCTCATCGCCTCTGCGCCGGTTCCCGACGCCCAAAGGATCGGCAGCAGCCCGGCCATGGTCGACGTTACGGTCATTGCGATTGGCCTCAGCCGCAGCAACGCCCCCTCGCGAACCGCGGCGTCCAGGTCCTCACGCGTCCGAAGCCGGCCCTCCGTCTTGTACCGGGACACGGCCTCTTCCAAGAAGACGATCAGCACGACTCCGATCTCCGTCGTGATTCCAACGAGACCGATGAACCCGACTCCAACGGCAACACTGAGGTCGTAATCGAGGATGTCGAGCAGCCAGAAGCCACCGACCAGTGAGAGGGGGACGGTCGACATCACGATCAGGGTGTTCGTGATATTTCGAAAATTTGCGAACAGCAGTACGAAAATAATTCCGAGGGTAATCGGTATCACGATTGCGAGGCGCTTCTCGGCGCGCTCGATGTATTCGAACTCACCGCTCCAAGAGATCGAATATCCCGCCGGCAGTCTGAGATTTGCGGCGAGTTCCTCCTTGGCACGCGCGACCCAACTGCCGACATCGACCCCCTCGAGGTCGATGAGTACCCAGGCATTGAGGCGTGCGTTCTCGGTCTTGATCGAAGCAGGCCCCTTGCGAAATACGATCTCCGTCAGTTGTTCGAGCGGAATCTGGGCGCCATTCGGGGATGACACGATGACGCGTCTCAGGTTGGCCAGGTTGTCCCGAAGTTCCTTCGGGTAGCGGACGTTGATCGGGTAGCGCTCCCGGCCCTCGATGCTCCAGCTGACGTTCATTCCGCCAATTGCCGACTCGATGGTGTTCTGGACGTCATCCACGCTGAGGCCGTGTCGGGCAATCTCCCGTCGATTGATGTCGAAGTCGAGGTAATTTCCGCCGGTGACCCGATCGGCAATTGCACTGCGCGTCCCCGGTAGCCCGCTGACGATGCTTTCGATCCGCTCACCGATCCGACCCAGCTCTTCTAGATCCGAGCCCGCGATCTTGATCCCCACCGGCGTCTTGATGCCCGTGGCCAGCATGTCGATGCGCGTCTTGATCGGCATCGTCCAGATGTTTCGCAGGCCCGGTATCTGAAGTGCCTGATCGAGTTCTGCGATCAACTTCTTTGTCGTCATGCCGGGCCGCCAGTTCTCTTTGCTCTCGAGCATGATCGTCGTCTCGATCATTCCGAGCGGTGCGGGGTCCGTCGCGGTCTCTGCGCGGCCGGCTTTTCCGAATACCCGTTTGACCTCGGGAAATTGCGCAATGATGCGGTCGGTCTGCTGGAGGATTTCGCGCATCTTGGTGATCGAGACACCGGGGTCCGCCGACGGCATGTAGAGCAGATCGCCTTCGTTCAGTGGTGGCATGAATTCGGAGCCCAGGCGTTGGATCGGAAACCAGGTCAGGGCCAGCGCGAGCGCAGCGGCTGCAAGCACGACGAGTTTGTGATTCAGCGCAGCGTCGATCACGGGCCGGTACGCCGCAACCATCCAGCGGTTGAGCGGGTTGCTTGATTCGCGGCGCAGATTCCCAGAGATCAGCCACACCATCAGAAGGGGTACGACCGTGATCGAGAGCAAGGCGGCGCCGAGCATTGCGTAGGTTTTGGTGTACGCGAGTGGCGAGAAGAGCCGGCCCTCCTGGGCCTCCAGACTGAAGACCGGCAGAAAGGACACCACGACCACGAGGAGCGAGAAGAAGAGGGAAGGGCCTACCTCCAGGGCAGCTTCAGTCACCACCACACGCCGTGGTTTCACGCCTTGATTGCGCTCCAGATGCTTGTGGGCGTTTTCGATCATCACGATCGCCGCATCGACCATCACGCCGATCGCGATTGCGATCCCACCGAGCGACATGATGTTTGCGTTCAGGCCCTGGTGGTACATCACGACGAACGAAAAGAGGATGCCGAGTGGCAGCGTTACGATGGCGACCAACGCACTTCGCAGATGGAAGAGAAAGACACAGCAAATCAGCGAGACGATGGCGATTTCTTGAAGCAGCTTTTTCGAAAGCGTTCCGATCGCCCGTTTGATCAGGCTCGAGCGATCGTAGGTGGTGACGATTTCGACGCCCTCGGGTAGTCCCGCCTCGAGCTCGGCCAATCTCTGCTTCACACGCTCGATCGTTTCGAGCGCGTTTCTCACCGAAGCGCATCACGACGATCCCTGCGGGTGCACCGCCAAGGCCATCGAGGTCCGTCAATCCACGCCGCAACTCCGGTCCCCGCTGGATGGTCGCGATGTCCCGCAGCAGGATTGGGATGCCGCCACTCCCGGTCGCTCCGACGGCAATTTGCTGTAGGTCTTCGATGCCGCCGAGGTAACCCCGCCCGCGGACCATGAATTCGGATTCCGCAAACTCGATCAGCTTCCCGCCCACATCTGCGTTGTTGCTCTGGATGGCGCTTCGGACCTGAGCGAGAGAGATTCCGAAGGACGCGAGAATGTTGGGGTCCACCTCGACCTGGTATTGCTGGACGAAGCCCCCGACGCTGGCCACTTCTGATACGCCGGGCACGGCCTGCAGCTCGTAGCGCAGATACCAATCCTGGATGGAGCGGAGTTGTGCGAGATCGTGGCGACCGGTTCGGTCGACCAACGCGTATTCGTAGATCCAGCCCACACCGGTGGCGTCCGGTCCGAGGCTGGGGGTGATGCCGTCGGGTAATCGCGCGGATACAAAATTCAGATTCTCGAGCACCCGACTGCGCGCCCAGTAGGGATCCGTACCGTCTTCGAAAATGATGTAGACAAAGGACAAGCCGAAGAACGAGTAACCGCGAACCACCTTCGAGCGCGGCACGGAGAGCATGGCGGTCGAGAGCGGGTAGGTGACACGATCTTCGACGACCTGGGGGGCCTGCCCGGGATACTCGGTGAAGACGATCACCTGAACGTCGGAGAGATCGGGAATCGCGTCCACCGGCATGTGAAGCATCGCGTAGCCACCCCACGCGATGAGCGCGAGTGTCAGCAGGCCTACGAGAAACGGATTTTCAGCGGAACTGGCGATGATCTTCTTCAGCATCGCTTAGCTCCCCATGTCCTTCATCGCGCCGTGATTTATGGGTGCTTTTTCCTTCTGATGCGAGAGAAACTTCTGGAGCGATTCCTGAAGTTTGCTTTCGCTGTCGATCAGGAACTGCCCCGAAGAAACGATGAGGTCACCTTCGGCCAGGCCCTCGCTGATTTCGATCCATCCATCACCGGTTTCGATCCCCACCTTTACGGCTCGCGGCTCGAAGCGCCCCTCGCCGAGCGCGATGAAGACGAGGTTGCGACGACCCGATCGGATCAGCGCCTCCTCCGAGATGGCCAGTACGTCGTTTCGCGCATCGGCGAGGATGCTCACGTTGGCGAACATCTCGGGCTTCAAGAGCCCTTTTGAGTTGGCGTGTTCGAGGCGAACCCGCGCGGTGCGCGTCTTGGGATCCAGGAAGGGATCGATATGTGTCACCGTACCTTCGAAGCTCTGACCTGGCAGGTAGCTGATCTCGACGATGGCTTGCTGTCCCACTTCGATCCACGGCAGTTCGTACTCGTAGACATTCGCGTAGACCCAGACCCGTGATAGATCGGCGATCGTGTAGAGATTCGTGTTCGGAGCGACCTCCATCCCCTCTCTCACCATCAGATGGGTCACTACACCGCCGCTCGGTGCGTAGAGGGTGAGGGTCTTGCGAGTCTCTCCGGTTTCGATCAGGCGTTCGATGTCACGCTCGGGAACGTCCCAGAGCGCGAGGCGCTGCTTGGCAGCAGCGAGAAGCGAGACTCCCCCATGCCGGACGTCCGTGAACGGGCTGTCTTTCGTCTCCTCGCGATAGCGAACCGCAATCAGGATCTCTTCTTGGGTGGAGACGAGTTCGGGGGAGTAGATCTCCAACAGGGGCTGACCGCGTTCGACCCTCTGGCCTTCATATTCTGCGTAGAGTTTTTCGACCCATCCCTTGCACCTTGGTGTGTACATGGGAAACCTGCCGCTCGTCGTAATCCACCCTCCCTGCCGATCGGATCATGCGCTGCAGGTTGCGCCGCTTTACGCGCTCTGTCCGAACGCCGATGTTCTGCAACACCATCGCGTCGATCTTCACCTGCCCCGCGGTACTCCCAGCCGTGTCGCTCGAACATTTGGGAATCAGATCCATCCCCATGGGCGATTTCCCGGGCTCATCCCGAATGAAGTTGGGATCCATCGGAGCGACCCAGTAAAGAGGCTGCGTGCCATCCGGACACGAGCCTTCGGCCGCGTCCGATTGCGGAGCTGCGTCGGAACTCGGTGCGCTCGAGAGTGTCTGGAGCCCTTTGCCAAACCAGCCAACCGCCAGCGCCAGAGCCAGCGCGAATCCGATTCCGAAGACCTGCTTTGCGCTCATCGGAGCACCTCCCCGAGGCTCGCCTCGAGTTGCGCGAAGCTCGCTCGGCGGCTCGCGCGCGCGCGAACCAATCGGAGCTCCGCTTCGAAGAGCCGGATCTCGCTATCGAGAAGACTCAGGAAGTCGATGCGCGCGACCTGATAGCCCGATCGACTCGATTCGAGGGACTGGTGGGCCTGGGGCAGCAGTCCGGTCACGAGAAGTTCGACTTCCGCGTCGGCCTGCACGAGTTGGCTGTGAGCAACCCGGATTTCATCGCCGAGCATCGCGAGCGAAGCGCGGTACTCGGCTTTTGCTTTGCGGAGTCGCGCGCGTTCTTCGGCGACCTTCGACGTCCACTTGCCGCGATCGACGGGAAGCCTCAGCGTAAAACCGGCGGAGAAAAAGTCCTGGCCATTGACTGGATCCGAGCCGCTGTCTTGGCGAATCCGATAACCGATCCGCAGATCGACATCCGGGTAGCCCTCCAGTTCCGTCGTTCGAACCCGCTTCTCGGCGGCCTCGATGCGAGCCCGTTGTTCGCGCAAGAGAGGACTCGCAGCGTCGATTCGAGTCAATAGGTCCGGTAGATCCGGAATCGCAGACTGCTGGTCGAGATCTTCCGTGCGCGGAAGTTCCCGGTCGATTGGAAGATCGAGCAGCGCCGCGAGTGTGGCCTCGCTCTGTTTCAACAGGGCTTCGCGGCGCAGGCGCTCGCCGAGCAATGTGGTGAGTTCGACCTGAGCGCGAAGAACATCCTGCTGAAGCCCGGACCCGACCCGGTACTTGGTCTCTGCGATCTCGCGAAACTGCCTCAGCAATTCGAGATTCTGGTCCGTGATTTCCAGCGCTCGTTGAGCAAACGCGAGTGAACTCCAGGCGCGCTCGATACTCGCGGCGAGTCGCGCTCGGCGATCTTCGTACGCAGCCTCCGCGGCTTCTGCCGACGCTTGTGCAGCCGCTTTCTGGCCCGACAGCAACCCCGGGACCGGGAGTTTCTGTTGCAAGCTGAGCTGGTGGCCCGACATCGGCGTCGAGTCGAGATCGAAATCACCGGTCGGGAGATTCACCACCTCGTAGCCGAATCGCGGATCTTCGAGCCTTCCCGCCGAGCCGATGCCGGCCCGGGCCGCATCCGCTTCGGCAGAGGTGGCCTCCAGTGACGGATTGGCGGCATTCGCCCGATCCAGGCACCAGTTCAGCGGTAGCGGATCGGGGATCTGAAGCGGTGGGGTCGCGCGAGCGAGCGCTCCGTGGGTGATGAGCAAGTTGAGTACCAGCGCGCACGCGCAGCCGCGCACCGCGCCGTTTTGGTTGATCGCCATCGGGTTCTCCATCTGCAGTTGGACCGAGGGCAGATGCCGTGAAATCTCGGCACCACCCCGTCTGCACGCGCGCAATGCGCGTGCTTCAACAACAGACGGAGATCAAATCAGAAGCGGTGGATTGGATTGCAGGTGTGGCGTACAGACGCGCTGAGCTTCGAAGCGAAGAGTCGAAACGATGGTCGGAGCGACGGCGTCCACGATCTCGGCCGTCGTCCCAAAGACGAATGCCAGTGGAACTCGCGGGGATTCAGGAGCGCTGGCCTGAATCGACTGGAGCTGTTGCTCCGCACAGCAGTCGCCGTTCGGCTTGGGCGCAGAGGTGGGCTCCGAGCCCTGATTGCTTCGATTGCTGGGAGTTGTCTGGTGGCAGGGAGGCTGTGATGACTCGGCGGCGTCCGATCCGATTTCAGCCGCTGTGGGCACTGCGGGGCACAGAGCAAGGCACACGTTGGGTGCCGCAAAGACCCAGATGCCAATCAGAAGTACCAGAGTGCGTCTCATCATCGACTCTACGGGCGAGATGCCCGAACCAGAGAGAGTATCGGCATGACGCCTCTACCGCTAGAGACCCTCTGGCGTGCCAGATCCGCGGTGAATCCCCCGGGGCATTTCAAGCTCGGCGGCGAGTCTTCTCTGGATGGCGCGCGATGAACTCGCGGTCCCTCGGCGATGCCTTGTTCGGGCAGTGCGGATACCGCCTTCGCGCTCAATGCGATCCGAGGTGTAGGACCAACCAGAACATCCCAAAGCCCGTGCATCCGAGCGTCGCGAGAAAAAGGGCGCGGTAGATCATCACCGCAAAGTGGTGGGGTGGGCGTCCGGCACGTGTCTGGGATGTCCGTGCCGGACGCCCGACCGCTTCATTACGAAGCGGTCCGAAACCGCCTTGACCGATCGCCCACCCACTCGACGTGCCCGTAGCAGCTCGAGGATCGTTCCAACTCGGCCTTGGGTGGGAATGCTCAGAAGCTGTATTGACGTCCGGACCATCCAAGTCAGCACAAACGACAGCATGGGTACGTCCCGTGCTGTCGAACCGGTCAGTAGCGCAGCCTTTTGATCCGGAGAGCTGATCGATCCAGCTTCGTTGCGTTCGGTCGGTGTGCGGTCTATGTCGCATGGCATTTCCTTTGGAAGGGAGAAAGGATTTGCATTGCTGTCGACAAGATTGCGCAGGAAACGCGATCGGATCAGAGCCAGAACGGGTCAATCGCATGGCCAATTCGGTTCGTTTTTGTGTCAGAAGGGCGCGGAGCGTCCGCGTTCAGGTCTTCGGAGCGGACCCCAGGAAGCGGTATCTTGTTCGCCGAGATCGACTGCCAGCATGGCTTCAAACGTCGATTCGAACCGATGCATTCACTGAAAGCCACGAGATCGAACCCGTGGAATCGAGGAGGTTGAATCCGTGAAGTTACGCGCCGTCGTCGCGATGATGGAGCACGAGACGAACACCTTCTCGCCGGTTCCGACACCACTGCAGCGCTTTGGCAGCCCCGACGTGCCCAGGGGGCCCGAGGCCTATCGCCTCTTCAAGAGCACGGGCACCGGGATCGGGGGGTTTCTCGATCTGGCGGACGAGGCGGGGATGGAGATCGTCACGCCGATCGCGGGCAATGCGGCTCCGAGTGGTCCCGTCGAGGCGAGCGCTTACGCGGCGATGTGTGACGCGATCTGTGACGCGATCGGCCAGGGCTGCGACGTCTGCTTCCTGGATCTACACGGTGCGATGGTGGCCGAAACCACCGATGATGGAGAGGGTGCCTTGCTTGCGAGAATCCGTCAGCTCGCGCCCGAACTTCCGATCGGCGTCAGCCTGGATCTGCACGGGAACCTCACCGATGAGATCGTTGACAATTGCACGGCGCTGGTCGGCTACAAGACCTATCCCCACATCGACATGTACGAGTCGGGCGAGCACGCGGGCCGCATCATGCTGGCGGCGCTCGAGGGTTCGGTTCGGCCCGTGATGTCCTGGGGCAATCGACCGCTGCTCGCCCAGACCCTGTGCATGGGGCACGAAGACCGGCCGATGGGGCCGTTGATCGATCTGGCGCGCAAGGAGGAGGGCGCGGGCCTGCTCGCGGCAACGGTCTTCGGTGGGTTCCCGCTGGCCGATTTTCCGAACGCGGGCCTGTCGGTGGTGACCGTTGCCGATGGCGACAGGGCGATGGCGGATGCGGCGTGCGATCGCCTGCTCGACGCAGCCTGGCGCGAGCGCGAGGCGTTCATCTTTCAATCGGAGCCTTTGCCTGAAACCATCGCGCGCGCGAAGACGCTGGAGGGCGGGCCGATCATCCTGCTCGACCACGCCGACAACGCGGCTTCGGGCGGGACACAGGATACGGTGGCCGTGCTGAAGGAGGTGATCCAGCAGGGCCTCGAAGACGTTGCGATGTTCGGCATCTGCGACCCCGAGGCCGTCGAAGAGATGGCGCTCGCGGGAGCCGGAAACCGCATCGCGCTGAGGCTCGGCGGCAAGGTCGCGATGCCGAGCATCGGCTTGCCGGGCGAACCGCTCGAGATTTCGGGGATCGTCCGCGCGCTGACTGATGGAGATTACGTCGTCACCACCGCGATGGGGCGAGGCACTATCGAGTCGATGGGGAAGACCGCCGTGCTCGATACGGGAAACGTGCAGGTCGTCGTCTGCTCGCGAAACTCCGAGCCGTTCGATCTCGGTTGTTTCCGCAGTGTCGGAATCGAGCCCACCCAGAAGAAGTATTTGATCCTGAAGTCGCGGATCCACTATCGGGCGGGCTTTCGCGCGATCGCGCGACACGAACTTCCGTGTGACGGTGTGGGGGTGACGAGTAGCGACAACAGCCTGTTCAAATTTGAGAAGGTGCGTCGGCCCGATCTTCCCGCTCGATCCCGATACGAGCGCTTGAGGTCGCTCAATAGAGCGGTTGACCGGGGAGGAGGGGCGGCATCGGGCAGTCGATGCCGTCGGCGATTGCGCGAAAGAGTTCTCCTTCCGCCTGGGTGATTTCGCGGTCGGCCGCGATGCAGGCCGCGCAGGCCTTCAAGAGTTGTTCGCGAGTGCTCGGATCGACCTCTGCGAGTTTCTTGAGCGCGCGATCGAGTTCTCGAAGTCCAGCGCGCTCGTGCGGTAGCAGCGCGATGTCGATCCCCGACAGCTGCGCGGCGCCCAGCTCGAACGCGGTGCGAACCGAGGCTTCGCTGGGGCTGCCGGCATGAGCCAGAATGGAGAGTACCACCGCGCACGGCTCGGAGAGCTTGCGCAGCGAAGTGTGGCGGACGCGCGGCGGCTTCACCCGCTCGAAGTGGGGCCGCAGGTGGGTGAAGACCATGCGCTGCAACACCCACTCGAAGAGTTCGATCTTCTCGTCCGCGACGATGAGCGCGCGCAGGTTGGTCTTGAACGCCTGGTATTGGTCGGGCGACAGGGCGCGGAGAGAGGGGAGGGCGATGTCGACCAAGGGCAGTCGGTAACGCGCTTCGAGTTGCTCGATCTCCGGAAGCAGGCGCCGCGTTTCAGCCTCGATTCCCCGGCTCTCCGAAGCGCGCGAGCTGGTCGATTTGCCGATTGCGTGGCTCGTCTTCGCGGTCGATCAGTAGCGCGTAGATCACAGCTCGCGCTCCGTAGGGTTCGCGCGCGGCGTCGACGACTGCGGAGGGCAGGCGCTCTACGAGCGCCGCCGCGTAGGCGATGTGTTCGGCGGTGGGCTGCCCGACCTGCCCGATCGCACTGCTTCCGGCGCCGACATCGCCGGTCGCTGAGTCGACGGCGGCGGATCCTCCAGCCGCGAATCCCGCGGTTCCGGCCGCCGCACTGCGCATCGCTTGAGCCCGCTCTCGCCGGGTCCCAGGCTGCCAGTTCGGATCGAGCCGTCGGATGCGTTCTTCGAGCGGTGGATGCGTGGCAAACAGCATCTGGAATCCGCCTCGCAAGCCCTGGCTGAAGAAGAGGTGGCTCGCCTCGGGGGCGTTCGGGCTCGCGAGAATCGAGCCGCTCTCGTATCCGCCGATCTGTTTCAATGCGCCCGCGATGCCGCCCGGATTTCGGGTGAACTGGACAGCCGACGCGTCTGCGAAGAACTCCCGCTGTCGGCTCACGGAAGCCTTGATGAGGTTGCCGAAGAACGTCCCGAGGAAGCCGATCACCATCAGTCCCAGGCCCACCGCGACGATCGGTATGCCGTTGTTGTCACGGCTGCCGCTGCGCCGACTGGGATCCCGTGAAGAGCGACGAGCGCAGCAGGAAGTAGCCGATGATGCCGATGATGAGAATTCCCGTGGATCACCCCCATCAGCCGGATGTTGAGTCCCATGTCTCCGCTGAGGATGTGGCTGAATTCGTGTGCGATGACCCCCTTGGAGTTCGTCGCGACTGAGCTGTTGAACACAACCCCGCGTGACACCGATGACGGCATCCCCGGGCGAAAAGCCCGCCGCGAATGCGTTGATGCCCTGTTCGTCTCCCAGCAGATAGACGGGCGGCGCGGGTATGCCCGACGCGATGGCCATTTCTTCCACGACGTTGAGCAGCCTGCGTGCGTCCGCGTCGCGGGTGCCCGGCGGGATCAGCGCTCCTCCGAGCGCTTCCGCGACCACGGATCCTCCACTTCTCAACTGGGCGATCTTGTAGAGGCTCCCACCTCCCACCACCACGACGGTGGCGATCGCGACGCCTAGCGCGAGATCGGGCTGCCACCACAGCGGGGAGACCACCATCTGCTCGGTGTTTGGGCCCGCCTGCTCCACGCCGGTGATCAGGACCGCCAGTAGATAGAGCATGCTTGCAATCGCGATGACTGCGAGACCAAAGAGCACGACCAGGCGCTTGGTGTTGCGGCGCGCGGCGTCCTGGTTCTCGAAGAAGTTTGTCGACATCGATCAGATCAGGAGAACGAGACTTTCGGCGCCTCCGCGATGGCCGCGCTGTCGAACTCGAGTAATGACGCGTCCTGTGTGTGGCCGAACATGCCCGCGAAGATCGCCGGAGGGAAACTCTGCCGGTAGATGTTGTAGGCAGTCACCGAGTCGTTGAAAGCCTGCCGGGAGAAAGAGACCTTGTTCTCGGTCGACGTGAGTTCTTCGGTCAGCTGCTTCATGTTCTCGCTGGCTTTGAGATCCGGATAGGCCTCCGCGAGAGCCAGCAGGCGCCCCATCGCGCCGCCCAGTACGCCTTCTGCAGCCGCGAGGCCCTGGATGGCGCTCGGATCGCCCGGGTCGCTGGCTGCGCGTTGTAGGCCCGAAACTGCCTGATTGCGCGCCTGGATCACGGCCTCGAGGGTTTCGCGCTCGTGCGACATGTATCCCTTGACGGTTTCCACCAGGTTGGGGATCAGGTCGTAGCGGCGTTTGAGTTGGACCTCGATCTGCGCAAATGCGTTCTGGTAGCGATTTTTCAGCGAGATGAGCTTGTTGTAGATGCCCACCACCGTAGCCCCGAGCACCAGGATGATTCCGCCGATGACGATCCAGGTCATGAGACTTCTCCTCGTTCAATGTGATTGATCGCGCCCGAAAGATTCGGACCTGCCACACCCCGCGGATCAAGGGATCGCGAGAACGCAAATCCAGATCGGATCCCACTTGATCGCCGTCAGGCTAGCAGAAGGAATTCGGAACGCGGAGTTCAGCTGTCGGTAAAAGCGCTTTGGGTCGATGATCGGAAGGCGAAGATTCAGGCTGAGCGCTGGGAGTCCTGCCCGGACTGCGAGCTCGACTGGGCGTGTTGCAGAATCGACGAGAGTTCGTTCAGATCATCCGCGAGCCCCTGGTGGGCCGCGTCCGTCTTTCGGAGTTTGTTGCGCGTGCGGTAGTTGCCGTCCTTCATCGACTGCACCTGGCGTCGCAGGGCGACGGTCGGGCCGAGAAGCACGTGAGTGTAGGCGATGGAGAAGCCCAGTATCGTCAATACGAGACCGCCGAGGATTGCAGCTCCCACGATGCTGAAGTCCTGGGTCTGGTGGAGGATCTGCTCCTGAAACGACTCGGGTACATTGGTCATCACCATTGTGTACAGCTCCGCATAAGCGGAGTAGGTATGCCACGCAAAGAGCGACATGAACGCAACTGTGATGAGCAGGAGGTAGAATGGAAGCCGAATCTGCGCTCCGAATTGCAGAACGCGGAACGCCCGCCTCGAGTCAAATCCCATGAGCGATCGCACGAAGTTACTGGCCACTGGACGAAAGACCTCCTGCCGCTTCTAATCGGAACGCAAGGCGTGCAGCTTGAGGGCCTCAGGGCGATAGTCTCCGCATGCCTGACCGGTATTCCGCGCCGATCGGAGATTTGCAGGAAACCTGGATGATTCCAGCTACCCTCGCACACCCTGCGGGTGATCAAGCTTTGGCGAGCCTGCGGAAGACGTCGTCGGGGTTGTTCGAGGTTGAATCGTCCTCGGCGATCGGAGCCTCCTCGAGGTCGCGCATCACAGCCGCGCAGACGCTCAGGGTGTCCTCTACGCCGCGCTGTTCGAGTTCTCCGGGCATCAATTTTTCGAAGACGACGCCCAATTCGGCGACGGTGAGGGTCTTTGTTTCCAGCCCGGCCGATTTCACCGCAATTCGAAGCGTGCCACGAGCCTCGAGCTGACTGAAGCCCGTGTGTTGCTCCAGCTTCTGCGCGGCGAAGTCAAAAAGCGACGTGTCCATGGATCAGTCCTCCGCGACCGTCGGATGCGGATCCGAGCTCGCGATCCAGCGTTGGTAGGCGGCGGGAGCAAAGTAGGCCAGCCAGATCATCGCGAGCGCAGCGATTTCCATGAGCCCAACGAGATTGTCCAAGGCGGACGACCAGTTCTGGGTGGCCCAATAGTCGATGTATTGACCGATGACCACGAAGTCCACCAGGGCCCAGAACGTCCCAGCGAGTCCCAAGAGCAGATATCGATGGCCCACGATCGGTTCACACAAGCCCAATCGAATGCGTGGTCGAGTCATGCCGTATTGGTGGAACCCCTCGACCCCGAGCCAGATTCCAGGCGTGATTTCGCCGACCCATTCGAGCCACCACCAGCTGTTTCTAAGCGGGTCGACGCCCTCGGGATCTCCCACCAGAAAGGACCCCGTGATTCCGACGATCAAGCAGAATGCGATGCTGGCGGCCAGCCATTTCGCCCAAGTTGACCTTCGGCGAAATAAGAGGAATGGGAAGAAGGCAGAGCCAAGGCTGCCCAGATTGGTAGTGAGGCGCGATGCGATGCTGAACTGCGATTCCAGAGCGGGCTGAATTTGAAACCCAATCGAGATGATTCGGAGGACGTAGTACAACCCCCAAACCAGAAGAACCGACCCGAGCAGAGATTCAGGTCCCGATCGGGCTCGGGCGCCGAGCCAAACCAAGCGGGATCCGAGCGCGAGGTAGACCAGACCCGAAGCGACGGAGCCGATGTAGTCGAACGCTTCCACCGATTAGGCGCCTTCGGTCTTTGCCGCGGGAGTGGCGCCCGCGATCCGACGCCGGTAGGCGGCGGGAGCGAAGTAGGCCAGCCAGATCATCGTGAGCGCGGCAATTTCGAAAAGCCCAACGAGATAGTCCGAAGTGGCGGACCAGGCCTGGGTGGCCCAGAAATCGATGAATTGGCCGATGACCGCGAAATCCAACAGCGTCCAGGATATCCCCGCGAGCCCCCAAAGCAGGAATCGGTGGCTCACGATCGGCTCGCAGAGGCCCAACCGAACGCGCGCCCGGGTCGTGCCGTAATGGTGGAGTCCCTCGACTCCGATCCAGATTGCAGGCGCGATCTCGCCGATCCATTCGAACCACCACCAGGCGTTAGTCATCGGTTCGACGCCCTCTGGATCTCCCACCCAGACGGAGCCCGCGGTTCCGAGAATCATGCATATCACGACAATGGCGACCAGCCATTTCGCCCAGGTCGACTTCCTGCGAAAAACGAGAAACGGGAAAAAGACAATGGCGACGCCGCCCAGATTGGCAGCGAGGCGCGATGCGATGATGAGCTGCGATTCGAGAGCGGGCTGGCTCTGCGACGCCATCGAGCATACCCAGAGGGCGTAGGACAGACCCCAAATCAAGAATGTCAGTCCGATCAGCCATTCGGAAGCCGATCGGGTTCGGATGCCGAGCCAAAGTAGGCGGGCGCCGACTGCGAAGTAGGCGAGGCCAGAGATGAGGGAGCCGATGTAGGCGTTTTCTTCCACCGGTCAGGCCTCTTCCGGTTCTGCCGCGGGAGCGGCACCAGCAACCCAACGCTGGTAGAAGCGGGGCGGAAAGTAGATGAGGTAGACGAGCGCAACGGTGGCGACTTCAATCGTGCCATTCACGCGATCCAAGGGTATCGACCATGAGCCGTTGGATTCGAACCTGGTGGTCTGGTGCATCAAAACCCACGAATAGATTGCCGAGGCGACACCCGTGATGCCCCAGATCAGAAAGCGGTTGCAGACGAGCGGGTCGCACAAACCCATTTGCACGCGCTTTCGCGCCTTCGGGTATTCGATGAAGCCCTCGACGCCAACCCAGCTCATTGCCACCAAGCTGGCTGCCCATTCCACCCACCACCAGGCGTTGCTGATCGGCCGGATACCCTCCCAGTCTCCCACGGCAATGGACGCCGCCACGCCCACGAGCAGGCTGATCGCGATCGCGAAGACGAGATATTTCGCCCAGCGCGAGTGATTGCGAAATTCGACCCAGGTGAATGAGGCGAAGAAGATCGTCCCCGCGTGCGTAAAGATGCGTCCTGCGAAGAACAGCGGCTGGGTCAGAGGTTGATTGGCTGTCGCAATCGGAATCTGCCAGCAGGCGTAGGAGAGTCCCCAGAGGAAGAAACTCATGCCGAGTAGTAGATCGGGTGGCCTTTGGGATCGCCAACTCAGGCGGATCAGGCTGAAGCCAACGACGAAGTAGAAGACGCCTGCGACCACGCCGCCGATGAATGCACTCTCTTCCATCTTGCCTGGCTCCCACTTCAAGCTCTCGACGGTTATCGGGGTTCTTCGGGAGCCACTTGAGATCGGAAGGTTTGGCGGTGTGGCTGCGTATCGACGGGAGTCGGCGTTCGACTACATCGCGGGATTCTCGCTCCGTGCCAAAGAGGGTCGGAGTGAGCGAGGAAATTTCGTTTCGGGCATGGGTTGAATCTTGTGCTGCGATCGCAACTCGCTCGCGCGAGCCTTCGGCGCTAGAGGCACCAGTGTTTCGCGATCATCTGCTCGATTTCGATCAGGCCGTGTGGGAGGCAGCGGGCCGCCCAACCGGTGCCGATGAGACCCGTTCCGGCGATCACAATCTTCTCGAAGCGATCGGCGCAGCGTCGCCCGGATTCCGCTTCAGCACTGCTTCTTGAGCCCGAGCTTCTCGCGTGCTTCCTGCGGGCCGAGTACCCGAGCGCCGAGAGTCTCGATGATCTTCACGGCTCGCTCGACCAGTTGACCGTTGCTCGCAAACACCCCGCGCTCGAGGTAGAGGTTGTCCTCGAGTCCGACCCGGACGTGTCCGCCGAGAAGCATCGCCTGGGCGACCATCGGGAATTGCATTTGGGCGATTCCAAACGCCGCCCAATTCGCACCTTCCGGCAACATGTCGCGCATTACGAGCAGGGTCTGCGCATTTGCTTCTGCACCCCACGGAATGCCGAGGCAGAGCTGGAAGAGCGAGGGGGCGTCGATGATTCCCTCTTTGATGAGCTGTTTTGCGAGCCAGATGTGTCCGAGTTCGAACGCCTCGACCTCGGGCTTTACTCCGCAGGCCTTGATGTGTTCGGCCATCACGCGCAGGTGATCGACGGTGTTGAGCGCCAGGCCCGGGCCGAAGTTCATCGATCCGCAGTCGAGGCTGCAGATTTCCGGGCGGAGTTCTTCGACGTGGAGCACTCGCTCCTCGGGCGTCACATAGTCCGACCCTGGTGCGGCCACCGCGGGGTCTGCTTCGCTCGGGATGTAATCGCCACCCATCCCCGTCGTGAGATTGATCACCACATCGGTGTCGCTCTCGCGAACGCGCTCTACGGCTTCTCGAAACAGCGCGCGATCGCGGCCGCCTTTTCCGGTTTCAATATCGCGTACGTGAATGTGGGCGATCGCCGCTCCCGCCTTCGCGGCTTCGATGGCAGCGTTGGCGATTTCCTCGGGCGTCACTGGGATCGCGGGGTGCACGCCCACCGATTCGCCGGCGCCCGTTACCGCACAGGTGATGATCACTTCGTTGTTCATCGGGATATCCTCGCATCGATTCCGCGGTCGAAGGCCGGCCGCCACCCAGCGGACCCACGGAAGGGATCCGCTGCGGAAGCACGTGCATCATTCTGACGGCTGACGCTGGATCGATCAATCCCGAATCGCGAGGGCTGGCTCCGGCGTGCTTGACAGGATTCATTGCGGGAAACATGATGGAGCCCTCTCGAGCCGCCGCTTGTCGCTCGATGCGATGTCGATTGCAACAGAGATCGAGGACTGATGGATGGGAAAAGACGAGGCGAGCGAGTACGAGATTCACGATCGGGCTGTCTGGATCCGAATGGCCTGCCCCGAAAATCGCAACGCACTTTCGACGAAACTACTCGGGGAGCTTTCGCAGCATCTTCAGATCGCGATGGACGACCCGGGCGTTCGGGTCATCGTACTCACGGGCAGCGACGGCGTTTTTTGCGCCGGCGCGGACCTCAAGAGCCGGGGATCGGGCGTTGCCGATGGGGCGGGCGATAACGCGTTCGTCGAGATTCTGAAGCGGATGCGGGAAGGGCCCAAGCCGGTGATCTGCGCCGTCAACGGTCACGCGTTTGGCGGGGGTATCGGCCTGATCGCCGCAGCCGATATCGCAATTGCGGTTTACGGCGCAAACTTCGCGTTCAGTGAAGTCCGCCTCGGTGTGATACCCGCGATCATCTCGGTCGTCGTGCTGCCCAAACTCGGCGAGCACCAGGCGATGCGCCTGTTCCTGACCGGGGAGCGATTCTCCGCCACCGACGCATTGGGGTATGGACTTCTTCACCGTGTCGTCGAAGAGCACGACCTCGAGAGTGCGGTTCAAGCGGAGATCGATGCGATTGCGAAAGGCGCGCCGAGCGCGGTCGCTGCGGCGAAACGACTCGTGCGCGAAATCCCGCAGCTTGCGCCGGACGACGCCTACGCGTCTGCAGCGGAGAAGATTGCGGAGCTATTCGCCTCGCCCGAGGCCGCCGAGGGGATGGCGGCTTTTGCGCAGAAACGGCCGCCGAGCTGGGTCGAAACGAGCGACGACGAAACCTGAGCGGTCGACACGCGCTGGCCCATCGGATCAGACGGGCGGCGTCTTGCCATCCAACGTCAAGAGATCCCGGTAGAGGTCCGGGCGTCGATCGCGGAAGAGCCCCCAGGAAGCGCGGTGGGCCCGCATTCGGTCGAGGTCGACCGTCGCCGTGAGTACCTCTCGCTGATCGCGGCTCGCCTCGGCAATCAGTTCGCCGAGTTCATCGGCGATGAACGAGGAACCGTAGCAGGTCAGCTTGCCACTGTCGCTCGTCTCGGTTCCGATCCGATTGGAGGCGACCACGGAAACGACGTTCGAGACTGCGTGTCCCTGCATCGCGCGCTGCCAGCTGCGCATGCTGTCGCCGCTCGCCGTCAGGTCTTCGCTTCCGCCGTGAAGTTCGTTACCGATCGCAGTGGGATAGAACAGTACCTCGGCACCCTTGAGACACATCGCGCGAGCGGCTTCCGGAAACCACTGATCCCAGCAGATCGCCACACCGATCGTCGCGTACCGCGTCTTCCAGGCCTGAAAGCCCGTGTTGCCTGGGTTGAAGTAGTACTTCTCCTGGTACCCAGGGCCGTCGGGGATATGACTCTTGCGATACGTGCCGAGGTGCGAGCCGTCGGCATCGAGGATCGCGATGGCGTTGAAGTAGGCGCCGTGCGCGCGGTCGAAGAAACTCACCGGAAGCACGACTTCCAGTTCCGCGGCGAGTTCGCTCATGCGTTCGAGGAGCGGATGGTCGTCGGCCGGGTGGGCCAGACTGAACAGTTCCTCCTTCTGGTCGGCGCAGAAGTAGGGGGTCTCGAACAACTCCTGGATCTGGACGATCTGCGCGCCGCGATCGGTGGCTTCACGGACCAGGTCCACGGCGTTTGCGATGTTCTTTTCGCGATCCCACTCGCAGGCCATCTGCGTCGCAGCCAGGGTTACCTCGCGCATGCTGAATTCTCCATTTCGATCGTTGAAACCTACTTGAGTGCTTCGCCCGCGGGTTGTTGCTGCGTCACACAGCCGACGCCACCGCCATCCGCCGCCATCGCGGTCGAGGGTACTGGAACGATCTTTCGCTCCGGATGCAGCTTTTCGAGGATTGGCAGTGCCGCTTCGTCTTCGGGGCCGCCGAGCATGGGTACGATCAGCGCGTCGTTGACCTGGTAGTAATTCACGTAGGGCACCGGGATACCGCGTGGGTGACCGCTTCCGTCATTCAGATTTACGATTTCTTTCGTGTAGGGCAGGATCGGCATCTCGATGATCTCGAGCTGCGGCCCTTGGCATCGCGCGCTTCCCGAAGTCGGCGCAGGTTCTCTTTGCAGAGTTCGAAGTTCGGATTCTCGCGGTCCGGCATCGTCTGCAGCAGTGCCACCCCGGGAGCGACGAACTGAACGACATTGTCGGAATGCCCGTCGGTGTGCGCATCCTCGATCAGGCCGCCCTTTAGCCAGATCACCTGGTCGATGCCGAGGTAGTCGTGCAGGCCGCTTTCGATCTCCTCACGGCTCATCTTGGCATTGCGATTCGGGTTCAGCAGGAACTGCTCGGTGGTGATGAATGTGCCCTCTCCGTCGACCGTGAAGCCGCCTCCTTCGAGAATGAAGGGCGCGTCGTAGCGGCGCATCCCCAGCCATTCGGCGATCCGGATCGGTGAATCGTTGCAATCATCGTACGGGAAGCGTCCGCCCCAACCGTTGAATTCGAAGTTCACCATCGCGACGCCGCGGTCGGCGTCGGTGACAAAGATCGGTCCGCTGTCGCGGATCCACGCGTCGTCGAGCGGGTATTTCGAGAAGTTCGATGTTACCGCCGATCTCGAGGCATTCCGACACGGATGCGACATCCTGCGGGCGTGCGAGGAGGGTCACCTTTTCAAAGGGTGCGATCGCCTTCGCGAGAAACGCATGCTCGTTGCGCGCCTCTTTGAGCGACCAGCGGTAAGCGACTTCCAGTGGCCAGGAGATGTACGTCCGCTCGTGGGGCGCGTAGCGGGGCGGCATGGTCAGCCCGTCGAGAAAAGGGGTGCTGGGTGTGGGGGGCATGGGGTATCTCCACTCTGTCAGATCACAGGAAAAGCAAATCTAGCAAGTCGTTATGGAGCGGCTACCACTCGGTGTAAACGTCGAGGCCGCGCTTCTTGATCTGGCCGCCGATGATGGCGCGTTGAATTTCGGAAGTTCCCTCCCAGATGCGATCGACGCGCAAATCCCGGTACAAGCGCTCCACCGGGTTCTCGCACATATAACCGCGACCTCCGAGGATCTGCAGCGCGCGGTCGACCACACGACCGGCCATCTCCGAGCAGAAGAGTTTGAGCGCGCTCACCCGCGCGTGGACCCGCTTGCGATCGACTTCGGGAGTGATTTCTGCGGCGACGCGGTAGAGGAGTGATTTGCCGGCCATGATCTCGGTCGCCATGTCTGCGATCATGAATTCGATCGCCTGGAAGTCGCGGATCGGCTGGTCGAATTGAATCCGGCCCTCCGCGTAGTCGTTTGCGACTTCCGCGGCACGCGTCGCCGCGCCGACGCAGTGCGCGGCAATTTGCAGGCGCGCTTCGACGAACCAATCCTTTGTGAGCGTGAGTCCCTCTCCGATTTCGCCGAGTCGAGCGGCCGCGGGAACCCGCACGTTTTCGAACGCGAGCTCCGCGTGGTCGAAGATGAAGGTGTGCATGAAGTGCGGCGACCGGAGGTGGCGGATACCCGGTGTATCCACGTCGACCAGGAAGAGAGTCGGTTTGTCGGGGTCACCATCGACGTGTGCATGCACGATGATGTAATCGGAGGCGTTGTAGGAAGTCACGAACCACTTCTCGCCCGTGATCAGATAGCTGTCGCCATCGGCGATGGCCTTGGTTTGCACGCGGCGCGGATCGGATCCCGCTTCGGGTTCGGTGATCGCGAAACAGCCCCGCCGCTTCCCCTTGACAGCTCGGTCGCAGATACTGCTCTTTCTGCTCCTCAGTACCAAAACGCAGTGAAATCGCCGGTTGCCACATCACGGCCCAGAGTCCGCAGGTCGCGCGTCCCAACTGCTCGTTGATCAGCATCTGCTCGAAGATCGAGTAACCCTGGCCGCCGTCTTCCACGCTGTGATTGATGCCCGCAAATCCCCCAATCGCAAACCGCCTTGCGCAGTTCGGGTCGGCTCGCTTCGGGCAGGCCGCGATTCTCTTCTACCTCGAGTTCGTGGGGTTGGAGAATCTGCTCGCAAAACTCTCGCGCTTTGGCGCTGAGTTTCTGATGCTCGGAGGAAAGACCGGTATCCATTTGGAGATGAATCCTCTGTGGGTATTCCGTTGCCTCTATGTGGGTCTACGTTGCGCCGCGTGCGATCACCAGGGCATCCACTGCCACGCAACCCTCCGGTGACGCAATCAAGGGATTGACGTCGAGTTGTTCGAGCGCGTCGCCCAGATCGTCGGCGAGTACCGAGAGGTGCGCAATGGCGCGGCACAGAGAAGCGACATCGGCTGCCGGTTTTCCCCCGCAAGCCGTCCAGCAACCGGCGCGCCTTCAGGCTTCCGAGCAGGCGTTCTGCTCCGTTCTCGTCGATTGGCGCGAGTGAAACGGCACTGTCTGAGAGCAGCTCGATCAGCACACCACCGGCAGCGACCATCACATAGCTTCCGAACTGCGTGTCGCGGATCGCGCCGAGGGCGATCTCGACACCTTCCGGAACCCTGCGCGAAACGCTGACGCGCGCGCCAAGGCGCCGCTCCAGATCGCCGTATGCGGCTTTCAGCGCCTCGGGGTCCGCGAGGTCGAGCACCACACCGCCCACTTCGCTCTTGTGCTCGATCCCCGGCTCTGCGGTCTTCAGCACGACGGGGTAACCGATTTCGGCGGCGGCCTGGAGCGCCTCGTCTTCTGACGCAGCCCGCACGGAGTGCGCGACGGGAATCCCGTAGTCGGCGAGCAGCGAGAGGCTCTCGACCTCGTCGAGAGGCCTCGGATCACCTAGCCGTTCCCGCCAGCGCTTCGTCACCTCGGCGGGCGGTGGGGGAGGTGGTGTGGATTTCGGTCGTGCGAGAAAATCCCGGAAATCGAACATGTGCCGGAAGGCTTGCAGCGCCTCGCGTGTGCCGTCGAGTACGGGTACACCAAATTCCGTTAGTTCGAGGGCGATTTCTCGGTGATTGACCCCTGAGTAGTTGGTCACGAAAGCCACGGGCATTACAGCGTTCGTGGCGGCCGTCTGCGCCACCCGGGCGAGATTTCGATGGTGGTAATGACCATCCCGGATGTCGGAAACGACGACCGCCGCAGCCGAATCGGGATCTGCCATCAACGCTTCGAGGCAGTTTTCGAAGATATTGACCGCGTTGTGACCGAGCCCCCACGCATCGAGCGGATTGACGGGTGCGAGCCCGGGGTCGAGATGTTTGCTCAGTGCCTGCTTGGTTTCGTCGTTGATCCGAGCGAGTGGAACCCCGATGTCCGCCGCCAGATCGATCAGCAGTTCGCATTCGCCACCCGAGTCGTGAATGCTCGCGAGCCCGCCCGCAGCCGGCCGCGCCGGGTGCGAAAAAAGCAACAGTGTGGTGGCGAGTTCGTCGAGTGTGTCGACCCGCACCACTCCGTAGCGATCGAAGAGCGCGCGGTAGGCGGCGTCGTCTCCCGCGAGCGCGCCGGTATGGGTGCGGGCCATCGCGGCGGCGGCCGGTGTGCGGCCGGCCTTGAGGACGACTACCGGGATCTCGCGCCGAGCAGCCTCGGAGAGGGCGGCCTCGAAGCCTTCGGGGTCGCGGATCGATTCGATGAAGAGGCCGACGACACCAGTCGATTCTCGCTGCAGAGCCCATTCGAAATAATCGTTCGAGCGCGTCACGAACTCGCCCCCGCTCGACACGCAGAGGTTGAACTTCATCCGCGGATCGTTGAAGGCGAGCGCGCCGTAGACCGATCCCGATTGGGCGATCCAGGTGATCGGTCCGACCTTCGCGTTGGCGCGGCATGGGTAGGCGGCGATCTGCAGACCGATCTCTTTGTTGACGAACCCCATGCAGTTGGCGCCGCAGATCGCGACGCCCGCCTCCCGGGCCATCGCGGCGATTCGCTTCGACAGCACGGGCTCGCGATCGCCTTCGAGATAACAACTCGCAAAAATTGTCGCGGCCCGCGCACCGTGGCGGATCGTCTGGGCGAGTGCAGCTTCGATCTTCTCACTCGCAACACAGAGCACTGCGTGGTCGACGGTTTCCGGAAGGTCGTCGATCGACGGAAAACACGTGAGCCCTTCCACGTCGTTGTAGCGGGGGTTGATGGGATAGAGGGCGCCGCTGAAGCCTCCCGCCAGCGCCTCTCGCACCGTGTCGTTTCCGGGGCTGTCGGGTCGCTGCGAAGCGCCGACAAATGCGACCGACCGAGGGGCGAGCAGCGGGTCCAGCGGGTGGGCGGCAGCGGGGCCTGGGCGTTTCACGGGTGTGGACTCGCTCATCTTGCGCCTTTACAGCTCATCGCGAGAGTCGTTTTCGAAGGCGAACTGCCGATCGAGACGCTTCATCCGGAGCCGACAAGGACGGCAGAGTACCAACCCCGACGGGGGCCGCTAGCTGGCGAAGCCGTTGGCTTCGCTTTCGGTGTCGCACGACCCCATTCATGGGCTCGCGTTCCGTGCAGTTTTTCGGCAATCGGGCCCGCGCCGGCGATTCTTCCCGGGAATCCCGATGTATCGACTGCCGGGCCTCGCTATAACTCCTGATCCGACCCCGAGCGGCGGTCGAG